>TARA_R110002072_G_scaffold36624_1_pt1 | contig 58763 bp, 89 predicted proteins | sample TARA_R110002072 | Tara Oceans TARA_R110002072 (sample SAMEA4397118) | marine metagenome | biome: Polar Biome; feature: [SRF] surface water layer (ENVO:00010504); material: water (ENVO:00002006), including particulate matter (ENVO:01000060) such as... | depth 5 m | reverse complement strand
GTGTCTATGGCAATAGGAGGCCATTTAGAATGAATAAAGAAAAAGAACAAGAATATTTCCTTGCACTTGCTAAGAGTGTAAGCGTAATTCAAGACTGTCTTTTTGAAATCGCTAAACGATTAGAGGAACTAGAAAGAAAGGTAAAGAATGACTAACGAAAAAACAATACTAACTAAAGCTATCGAATGGTTAGAAGAAGAAGTAAAATATAATCAAGACATAGCTGATGCATATGAAAATGATGAAGAGGCTATCACGACAGATGGGACAGATGATATTAATTTTGGCAGATATGAATGTGCCAAAGGACTATTAAATCAAATAGAAAAATGGAGTAAAGAATGAAATTTGATATTTTTACTGCCATTGATATTTGTGAAGGTGAGATCGAGGTCTTAAGAGAAGAAGAATATATCGAAGCATGGCAAATGTTGATTGACACAGGCTATGCTTGGAAACTTCAGGGATGGTTTGGACGTAGAGCGTCCGACCTGATTGAGTCAGGATACTGTTCAGAATAAAAATACATATAGAGCATACGCGTATACAAGCGCGTATGCAGTGTCTATGGCAATAGGAGGCCATTTAAAATGAATAACGAAGAAAGTAAAAAAACAATAAACGAGAAAATAACAGAGTCAATACTAGAGGAGTTAGAATTAATATCATTAAGTGACTTTCAAGAACTATTGGATAAGCACGATTATGGTGATGTTAATGACAGTATTGATAAAGCTATACAAGATTTAATACAGATATTATTTCAAGAAAGGTGTGTATAATGACTAACAAAGAAAGTAAAAAAACAATAGTAGATTGGACTGTTCACATAACATGGAATAATGGGGACAAAGAATTCAGAGCAGATACACCCTATTCTAAAGTTATTGAAGAATGGCTCGATAATGTACAAGAAGAAGAAGCAGAAAAGGATAAAGAATGAACGTAAAATCTAGTTGGTGGAAATTATCAGTTTTTGATTACCCAAATTACGAACCAAATGAAATTGATCTTGAGCATATCGCTGAGATGATAAAACAAGGCTATACTCAAGGTGAACTAATACAAGAAGAAGAAGCAGAAAAGGACCAAGATGAATAACTATCAAATAACAGAACAAGAAGAAAAAGATAGAATGAATAAAGAAAGGAAACCTATGTACGTTAAAGTAGACTTAAAACTAAGAAAGCTAGTTAATGAAATTAGCGTCTCAGTTGCAACCATGTTGGATGGAGATGAGGACCTAAGTTGTTTAGGGATGAAAGACCTAGAGAACCTGCAGGACTTAGTAACTGAACTAGAGAATAAAATCGATCCAATTAGAGAGAAGAGGTGGGATTAATGAAGAACTACATTACTAGAAAGTATTTAGTTACTTTTGATTTTAGAGACAAGTTATCTACTTTTGTAGATGCTAGTGACACTGAAGATGCTAAGGACTTAGCATTAAAACAATTGTCGGACTATGTTTCAAACAGAGGTAGTATCAAAGCCGTTTTAAAAACACAATCTTTGAATCATGATATTAGAGTAACTAAGGTTCCTGACATCTCGGAAGAAGATTTACTATAATATATAAATTACAATAGGGCCCCTCGCGTACATATAGGGGCCTTATTTTTTACTGTGTCTATAGCAAATAATTTGTTATAATTAATCATAATTTCATAGAAAGGAATTTTAGAATGAACGAGACAGAACAATATTGGATACAAAAACATTCCAAAAGAAAAGAAAATATTTTGTTATTACTAACTAAATATTTTAAGGCTATTAAAAAATCTAAAATGGAAACATTAAACCAAAGATTTGAGATAGAAATTAAAAAACTTAATAAAGAACTTTATAATATTAATCAAGTATTGGAGTCAATATGAGTAGAGACAAAACTAAATGGGTCTCTCAAATGATATCCGCAAAGACAAGGAAGATGCTTGAAGAAATTGTAAAAAAAACAAGACGATCTGTTCCAACAGAAATTGAAATCTTAGTAGAAAATCATCTTGAGAAAACGAGAAAGTAGGGCGTTGCCCTACTTTTTTTAAACCTATTTAAAAGTTTTGTGTAGGTGCTCTTTCTCCTACACAAATAGTGGGGAAGGTTTTTCGCGGAGCTTTCCCCTACCTAAGGTTGCTTTTATATCAAAGTTAACACACATAAGTATATGGAGTTAAAATAAAAGTTGAAAAAAATTTAATAGTGCCGATATAGTAATTACAAAGAAATTAAGAAGAACTTAAGACGAAATAATTTGCAAATTATTTCGCGGTATTCTGACTGAATATTGCTTTTAACAGAGGCAAAAGGTATAGGGCCAATAGAGTATGGACAAATGTCTGAGGCTATTGGTAGAGAGTGCGAGTAGGAGTATAAATGTTGATCTGTGTTCTGAAAGTTGAGGGTGATTTCAAACTAATCCCTCGAGTACCTTTAAGTTCTTCTTAATTTTGAATTAACAATAGGAGGAAGTAATTATGCTGATAATTATTCTTGACCCTTGGTAGCCCGAAAGGGCTATTTTTTTTTACCACAAGTGCATACGCTTTCAGCTATCTTCTCATCCATTTTTAATAATCTTTTTTGAAGGTATTCTATATATTTTTTTTGCAGTTCATCTTCCGACATCCTATCTAATTCTGTTTGAGTCAATCTATTTAATTTCTCTTTTACTTCTATTTCATTGACAGCTGTTTGCATGGTTATTTTCCCCTTATTAATATCTATATTTAAATTACATATATGTATGCATATACGCGCGAACCTTCACTATATCAAATTCTTGATAAACATTTCTAGTTAAATATTTTCAAAAACATAAAATAAATTTATTGACTTTTTATCTTTTTACTTAAAGCGCAGTCAACAGGAGAAAAAGTAAAGTTTTCTCCATCAATAATCATTAAAATCACTCCTAATTTTTTTTGATCATCACTAGGAATTCGTCTAATTATTTTGTCAGCGGGACTAAAATATTTTTTTCTAAAAGAAATTGTTTTAACATCAATTAAATAAATTTTTCCTGAGTCATCCATCGCTACAATGTCTACCATTCCATGAGCGGTGACATTTCTATAGACTAAAAAACCATTTTTAATAAGAATTTCTGTTGCTTTTATCTCTGAGATAACACCTTTTACGTGTTTCTCATTTATGAGAGGATCACTAGTCGAGATCTTTTTCTTTGATGTCATCTGAATAAAGACCTAAAGGAATTGTTCTGCGGTGAATTATAGAACTTTTATATATAACAATTGTTCTTCCGCCTTCTTTATCTTTTCTAATCATAGAAGCCATTAATTTAATTTCGTCTTTATTCTCTTGTAAAATCCAACCTATCTCATCGCATACTGCCGTTCTCAGTTTTTTCATATCAGTGTAAGTATGCCACCCCGCGTGTTCTTCGACTGTGTCTCTCCAAACAACATACTCCAATTGATAATCCATTTCCTTCATATCAATCAGTATATGGAAAAATTTACTTATTTAAAGTATTTAGGCCAGGGATTAATTTCGAACATTTAGGACTTTCTGTGCCTTTTGTTACGGAAAACCATTGCTCATGGCCTTGAATATACTCAATTCCACTACTACCATTGCACAATTTTTTACCAAAACTATCTTGAACCGCTTGTTGAACTGAGGCTAAAGACATATCATCCCCGATCATCGATCCACCGTCCGAGAGCTTAGGCCACCAATTCAATATATCTTCTTTCACGGCATCATACTCATGGGCCCCATCTACAATAATTCCTCCGAAATGACCATCTTCCCATTTTTTCAGTATCTCTTCATTATCACTTCTACCCTGATGAGCCGTCATAATTCCACCATCTAAAAATGCTTTACAATTTTCTTTAAATTGATCAAAAAAATCTTTTTCCATTTTTAAATTAACGTGCTCTGAACTTCCCTGAAAAGTATCAACAATATGTAAATGAACTCTTTTTCCTGAATTAATTATATTTGTTGCTAAGTAACTACTAGATCTCCCTAAAAAACATCCGATCTCTAAAATTTCATCTCCATCTTTGCAGTTTTCCAGTAACTGATCATATGCTTCATGCATATTAAACCATCCTGGAATATTATAATAATTATGTTTCATAGTTTCTCCTTTTTTATTTCTTTTCCTTGTAAATATTCTTCTACTTTTTCTACCGATTGAACTAAATTAGTGCAAGTATCGTGTTTGCAATAATTAATTAAATCTTTTAAAGCACTTTTAAATTCATCTTCTTTAACGAATTTATATACGTCATTTAAATCAGCCATTTCTTAAACTCCTCTCCCATTATTTGGGTAGCTATATTTATTTTCTGTCGAAGACTTTTTAAGATATTTTCATCTACGGTTCCCTCGCAAACCAAATCAACATATGTGACTTTACTTTCAGTTCCAATACGATGATTTCTTGCTTCAGCCTGTTCTCTTATTTCTAAGTCATACTCATTAGAATAAAAAATCATAGTCTTAGCAATTGTTAAAGTCAGTCCATATCCACCCGTTCTTGGATGACCGACTAAGAACCTCATATGATGTTCAGGGTCCATAAAATTTTTTAATATTTTAGGACGTTCTTTACTTGGAGTCTCTCCATAAAAACCTTCCGCGGACCCCGCTCCAAACTTCTTCTCTAAAGTTTCAATAACTTTTCTAATGTTATGTCTATACGAACACCAAATAATTACTTTTCCATCCACCTCTTCAATAGTATCTAATAATTCTTTCAATCTATTTTCAGAAAAATCTATAATGTCTCCTTCATCTGTTGTCATATATCCACATGAAATTTGATGGAGTCTTTTTAACTGAGCAATTAATGTGGCCGTTGTTAGTTCTCCTTCTTCTAACTGAACCAAGGCTAGATTTTTCATTTGAACATAAGCTTTAAGTTGTTTTTCAGTCATTGGGACTCTTCTTTTCATGTAAATTTTATCAGGAAGATCTAATGCTTCGTCTTTAGTAATTCTATAAGAAAACTGTCGTATTTTTTCTGTAAGCTCGTCTAATCTTTTATAACCTGTGACTTTATTAAAACTACGGCCTCCAAATGATAACTTTACTTGATCACAATACCTAGCTTTAAAAGAATAAATTGAACTAAAACCTAGTAAGTCTTCATTTAAAAAAGCACATTGACCATAAAGATCTTCAGGAGATTTTGTAATAGGAGAACCTGTTAAAATAACTCTATACTTTGCAAGTTGGCCAATTTTAATACATTGTTTTGTTCTTTTTGTAGACATATTTTTTATAATAGTAGACTCATCAATACACATTAAACTTTTTCCTGAGTAAACAAATTTATCAGCAATTTGAGAGCCAAGTTTTGTAATGATACTTTCTACATTCATAATTAAAATTTTTAATTTAGTATTTACAGAGAATAATTTTTCTTTAATTTCGTTTTGTTCTTTTTTTGTTTTAGCTCCTTCCCATACGTGTACATCAAACTCTATGTGTTCTGCTAAATGTTTTCCTAATTCATCTTTCCAATTATATTTTATTCCGTTTGGACAAATAACTAAAAGCTGATCTACTTTTCCGTTATCATATAAAATGGAAATACCATCAATTAAAACTTTAGTTTTACCACAACCCATTTCCATAAATAAAGCATACTCAGGACTACGATTTTCAAATTGAGCCATCATAGCACCTAAACCAATTATTTGGTGTTGCATGGGTTTAGTTTTAAACTTGTATTTTTCTAGTAACATAGTTATAAATTATTCTAAGAAAGAAATTATTATGAATGATACAAAAAGTAAAGTCTATATCGTACAGAATGTCATGAGAAAACAGTACGATGGTACGACAAGGCCTTTAAACTATGAACAAGCAGAAAGATTTGGTGAAATAATTTTTTTATTTGAAGGTCAAAAACAAGTTGTTATGTCTCCGCAGCCAACAATAAGAAAATTAAAAACTATGCTAAAAGACGTGAAAGATACGGATTATATTTTACTTGTAGGAGACCCTGCATTAATAGGCTTGACGACAAGTGTCGTTTCCTATATTCTCAATGGTAGATATAATATGTTGAAATATGATAGAATAGAAAAAGATTACTTTCCTATCAGAGTCGACATAAATAACTAAAGAAAGGTAAAAGATGACTATAGAAAGTAAGCCAAAAATGGCATTAGACTTAAAAAGAAGTAAGGCAGATTTTGCAGTAAGTGAAATTGACCCTATTTCAAAAGCGTGTCAGGATTATTTAAAATCAGAAACTGAATTAAATGATCTTGAATTATTAATCAAACAAAGAAAAGAAACTTTACGTCAACAAAATGAGCTGATTGTTCAGCTTATGGAAGAACGTGGTGTTCGCTCTATTAAAATGAGAGATGGCCAGTCTGTTGACATAAAACCTTTTTATACTGGAACTATAACTAAAGATAAGCAAGAGGAAGCATTCCAATGGCTTAGAGAAAATGGTTATGACGACATTATAAAAAATCAAGTCATTGTAAAATTTGGTAGAGCAGAAGACGACAAAGCTGATCAAATTTTCTCTGAATTGGCTAAGAAAGGTTTAGACACTGACAGAAATGTTAAGGTCGAGCCTATGACTCTTAAAGGATTCATACGTGAATTAGTTGAGAGTGGTAAAGAAATTCCTATGGAAACTTTTGGAGTCTTTATAGGACATAAAATAACAATCAAGAAAGGTAAATAATGAACAATACAGTGAAAAAAGAAGAAACGAAAAAAGAACAATCGGTAACGACTAAACCAACTGGAAACGCGGTAGCACTAGGTGATCTTTTAAAAAAAGGAGGTCCATCTTTACAAGAGAGGACTACTGAAGATTTTGCTATTCCTTATTTAAATATAATTTCGGACACATCTCCGCAAATTGATAAGGAAGACTCACAATATATTCCTAACGCAGAGGCGGGAATGATGTTTAATACAGTAACAGATAAAGCTTATAGCGAAGTTACTGTTCTTCCAGTTTACTATAGAAGAAGATATGTAGAGTGGGCTGAAAAAGGTGAAGGCCCAGGAGCACCAGTCAATATTTATACTCCATCAGAGTTTGAACAAATGAAAAGAGAAGGCAAAGTTGTTCGAGGTGATGATAATAAAGAGAGAATAGTTGGCGGTGATACATATATAGAAAACACTGCAGAACATTATGTGATTGTATTGGAACCTGACGGCATGTGGACCAAAGCAATTATAAAAATGAAAGCAACACAATTAAAAAAGTCAAGACAATGGAATTCAGTTATGTCTAATCAAAGACTTGTTGATGGAAATGAAGTGTATCAACCTAAAGATTTTGCTAAATCATATACTCTTAAAACAGTTAGAGAGAAAAATGACAAAGGAAAATGGTTTGGTTGGGTCATAATTGAGGGTCAATGGATTACTGATATTGACAACTCTAATATCCCAAAAATTTATGAGGATGCTATGATGTTTGAAAAGCAAATTCATAGTGGTGAAGTTGATGCTAAACCTCAGAAGGATACACAATCTTCTTCTGAGAATAACGATAAAGCAGACTTACCATTCTAAATTTATGAAGGACTAGCCGATAATCTCGGCTAGTCTTTTGCTAGGAGGCTATATGGATTTAGAATTAGTAAAAAAGTTTAAAGATATCTTTACGGGTTTAGAAAGAGCTCATGGGGTGTTTGAAAAATCAAACGAACCTCAACAGGGTAAAAAAGTGGAGGCTAGGATGAAGACGGTCCACGAGCCACCGACCTTAGAAAAATTTGAACTACATCTAAAGGGAGAATATCCCGCAATGGGCATCGTTCCAATTAACGATGACAATGAGTGTGTTTTTGGTGCAATAGATATTGATATTTATCCCTTAGACCACAAGGCTTTATTAAAAAAAATACATAATAAAAAATTTCCTTTAATCATGTGTCTTTCAAAAAGTGGAGGTGCTCATTTATATTTATTTACACAACAAAAAGTTTCAGCAAGAGACATACAATTAAAGCTAAGTGAAATGTCTACTGCTCTAGGTTATCCAAGTGCAGAAGTTTTTCCAAAACAAATAGAGTTATTTACAAAAGAAGGTGAAGAAAAAAGAGATACAGGTAGTTGGATTAATATGCCTTACCATGGTCGAAATAGATATGCCTTAAAAGAAGATGGAAGAGCTTCATCTTTGGAAGAATTTTTTCAGCTCTACGAAAAGTTTGTTGTTTCTGATCTTAAAAAAATTAAGACTGATTTTAAAAATGAAATCATAAAAGATGGTCCACCATGTTTACAAATCTTAACTGAAGACGGTGTAGGAGAAGGTGGGAGAAATAATGCGTTATTTAATATCGGGGTTTATTATCGAAAGTTTGATCCCGACAATTATAAAAATCTTATTGAGGACTATAATCGTCAGTACATTCAGCCTCCTTTGAAATCTGACGAGGTTTTAGTTGTCATTAAGCAAGTGTCCCAAAGCGACTCAAACGGGGCACCTAGATATTCTTACAGATGCACTCAGCCTCCTATTGAATCCCTCTGTAACAAGAGGCTCTGTAAGAAGAGAAAGTACGGGGTGGGTGGAGAAAATGATCGTGAGAATCCAGTGTATTCTGACCTCAAGGTTTATAAGTCTGATCCGCCTCGTTACTTTCTCAATGTAGATGATCGTAGAATTGAAATATCTTCTACAGAGGATTTAATGACACATAAAAAAGTCATTCAAGCTTGTATAGAACAATTAAATAAAGGAATTCCTAACATGGCTATGAATGATTGGAATCAATCTTATACAGAATTGTTAGAAAATATTTCTATTGATTATCCTCCTGAAGAGGTGACAAAAAAAGGTGAGTTTAGAGAACTATTAGAGGAATTTATTTTACATCAAGGAGAAGCTGTAAGTATTGAAGATATATTTTTAGGAAAATCTTTTACTGAAGATGGTTTTACATACTTAGCATTAAAAGATTTAATGGATCATTTAAAAAGAAATGATTTTAAAGAGTCAAGATCATGGGTAACAGTTAGACTCAGAGAAGAATATAAAGCAGAAGATTTAACTAAAAGAATTAAAAAAGTAAAAGTTAGATTATGGAAAATTAAAGAAATTTTATCTGATGACATAGAGTTGGATGTTCCTGACATGAAAAGAACTGATGATGAAGAGGTTCCGTTTTGAGTTCTCCAAAAGTAGTAATTGGTCCGCCAGGCACAGGTAAAACAACTTTTATCTTGAACAAGATTGAAGAACATATAAACGAGGGATTGAAAATAGATGATATAGCATTTTTTTCTTTTTCTAATAAAGCAGTTGACGAAGCTAAGCAACGGGCCGCGAAACGTTTTAAAATCCCTATGAATCAATTAGAAAATTTCTCTACTCTCCATTCATTTGCAATGCGTCAAATGGGTTTGACTAGAGAATTTATTTTATCAAACAATGATTGGAGGAATATTTCAGATGTATTACGGATTAATATCAATGTTAGTAATGATGACGATAGTTTTTTTACTAGTTACGATGAAAAGTATATTCAGCTTATAGAGAAATCTAAACGAAGAGGTATAAGTTTAAATAGCGCTTGGGCAATGTTTGCAGATGACATTGTTAAACATAAATTAGAGTACATAGACAAAGGATTAAGAGATTATAAACAACACGGTTATGAAAAATTTACGGATGGTGTGACTGGAAACATGGTCAAAGATGTTGGTCCCAAAAAAGATTTTACAGATTTAATAATAGACTATGTTAAAAGCGATAAACAAAAATCTTTTAAGGTTGCCTTCTTTGACGAAGCGCAAGACATGTCTACTATTCAATGGAACATGGCAGAAAAGATATGGAAAAAATCTGATACTTCTTATGTTGCAATGGACCCTAATCAAGCTATTTACACTTGGGCCGATGCAGATGTCTCTAAGGCTTTACAAATAAAAGAAGAAGCTGAAGAAGTTATTATTTTAGATCAATCAAAAAGAGTTCCTAAAAAAGTTTGGGAAGTTGTTAAGCGTGTAGAAGATCAAATTGCTAACTCAGGAGATATTATTTGGAAGCCCGCTGAAAGAGATGGTCACGTTGAATTTGTCAAAGGAATTTATCACATAAACATGAGTAAAGGATCATGGTTAATTATGGGTAGAACAAGATCTATTAGAGAAAATTTAGAAGAAGTATTAGTTAAAAAAAATGTATTTTTTAAAGTAAAAATGAAAGATAGTAAATACAGGTACTCAGTAAAGTCTCAAGAAAGAAATGCTATTTTAACATGGAAAGATTTAACTATTTATGAAAACCCTGTTTCATTAAAAATGGTAGAAAATATGTACAAAGTTATAGGAAAAGATTTTGTAACTAGAGGATATAAAAAAATTGTATCAGAACAAAGAAAAGCTTTGCCTGATAAAAAAGTTTCTTTTGATGAACTAAGATCTGATTATGGACTTGTTGCAGAGCCTAATCAGTATTGGGCAGATGTCATGACTACTTTAAATACAGAGACTCGAGCTTATTTAGAGAACTTAGAATCAAAAGGAGAAGATATAGGTAAAGAACCAAGGATAACTTTATCTACTATTCATCAGCAAAAGGGCGGGGAAGCTGACAATGTTATTGTTTCATTAGATATAGGTAAAATGGCTTATGAAGATTATAAGAAAAATCCTGTTAATGAACATAGACTTTTTTATGTGGCCTTTTCAAGAGCTAGAGAAAATCTTTATATAATAACTCCTGATAGTAGAGAGGCATACAGAGTATGAATTTACAAAAATTAAGAGAGCTTGATCTTTTAGATAATGAAATGATTAAGTGGGATGATTTTGACGATTGTGTTTTAGGTATTGGAACTAGATGTGGCATGGAAAATGTCCTTATTTATAGTAAGAAAAAAATTGCTTATAAATTAAGGGATAGAGATGGAATGCCTATAGAAGATGTTATTGAGTACATAGATCATAATATAACAGGAGCGTATGTAGGTGAAAGAACTCCTATAATGTTGGAGGATTTAATATGAGTAAACAAATAGGTTTATTTAAACCTAAGACCGAATGGTTACCACCACAAGAATTTAAAGACATAAAAGATGCAAAAAGAATTGCTATTGATTTGGAGACAAAAGATCCTGGTATTACAACCAAGGGTCCTGGTTGGGCCACAAAAGAAGGACACATTATAGGTATAGCCGTAGCCGTTGATGGTTGGCAAGGCTACTATCCTATTAGACATGAGAATAGTTTTAATTTTGATCCTGATGTCACTTTTGATTGGTTAAGAGAAATGCTTTCTACTGATTGTGATAAAATAGCTCACAATGCTTCTTATGACTTCGGTTGGTTAGAAGCGGAGGGAGTACAATGGAACGGAAAAATTATAGATACAATGATAGCCGCTCCTTTGGTAAATGAAAATAGATTTAGTTATTCTTTGAATGCTTTATCAAAAGAATATTTAGTGGATGGAAAGTCTGAGTGGCAATTGTATGAAGCTGCAGCTCAATGGGGAGTAGATGCAAAATCTGAAATGTATAAAATGCCCGCAGCTTTTGTAGGAGAGTATGCAGAGCAAGATGCTTCTCTTTGTTTGAGATTATGGGATAGGCTACAAGAAGAAATTACTAAAAGTGATTTACAAACAGTATTAGATTTAGAGCTAGAGCTATTACCTGTTCTTATTAAAATGAGAATGAAAGGGGTTAGAGTTGACTTGGAGGCTGTTGCTAAAGCTGAGAAAGATCTAATAAAAAGAGAGAATAAAATATTAAAATACATTAATGATGAAACAGGCATGAAATGTGATATTTGGGCCGCTAGATCTATTGCTGAAGTTTTTAAAGGAGCTAAAATAGAATATCCGCAAACCGATAAAGGCAATCCTAGTTTTACTAAAAGTTTTTTAGAAAATAATCCTCATAAATTACCTCAAGCAATTGTTGAAGCTAGAAGTTACAACAAAGCGCGGACCACGTTCACCAACATGATTAACAAGTTTAATCACAATGGTCGTATTCACGCGAACATAAATCAATTAAGAAGCGATAGCGGAGGCACGGTGACAGGTAGATTTAGTTATAACAATCCAAACTTACAACAAATACCCTCTAGAGATAGTGCCGATGCAGAATTAAAAATAGGAAGTTTGATAAGAGGTCTATTTTTACCTGAGGAGGGAGAGCATTGGGGCTCTTTTGATTATTCTCAGCAAGAACCTCGACTTGTGGTACATTACGCTAATAAAGTAGGACTTGACGGAGCAAAAAAACTCCTAGGAGCTTATCAGAGCGACAAAAGCACTGACTTTCATACGATCATGGCCGAGATTGCAAGTATACCTCGTAAGAGCGCTAAAACCATTAATTTGGGACTTTTCTATGGAATGGGTGTTGGAAAGCTCGCAGATCAGCTCGGAATTGCTCCTGATGAAGCAAAAGCATTAATTAGTCAATATAATGAAAGAGTCCCCTTTGTGAGACAGCTTGCTGACAAAGTTTCGGATCATGCTCAGAGAAAAGGTAGGGTAAGAACTATCTTAGGGAGACAATGTCGTTTTGATTTATGGGAACCTAAAAGTTTTGGAGCACATAAAGCTTATCCGTATGAAAAAGCTGTAGAAGAATACGGAAGTAATATAGGATTAAAAAGAGCGGGAACTTATAAATCATTGAATAGATTAATACAAGGGTCAGCCGCTGATCAAATTAAACTAGCAATGGTGGAACTACACAAAGAAGGGATTATACCAATGATTCAAATTCACGATGAACTGGCTATAAGTATAAATGGGTCTAAGGAACAACAAGAAAAAATAATAGATGTTATGGAAAATTGTCTAGAAATGGAGATACCTTCTAAAGTAGATTTAGCTATAGGAAAAAATTGGGGAGAAGCACAATGAGAATATTATATATGAATGGAAAACTTTTTGTCAGTCATACCAAAGACGAAATAGAAGATATTCAAGAAAGCCTAGGTAATCCTTGTGAAATAGATATAGGTATCTTAAAAATTCTACATGAAGATATATCTAAAATTGTTCAAGAGAGATTAAAAGAAATGGACGACTGATGTCTCAAAATAGCACAAGTAAATTAAAAATTCATACCTATATTCTCTTGTATGATGAATCTCACAAACAGTGCTAAGAACCACTTCCTAAACTTCTTTAGCATATTGTTTGCTGAACACAAAGATCCTCAAAAAGATCTTATTAATTATTGTAAAGCTGAGTACGGAACAGATTGGCGTTGGGCTTATCGAGAGTATTTAGTCAACAATGAATTTCCTAAATCTTTTAAAAGAAGAAATTTATCATGAGAAAACCTATATGGGCGGGACACTTAAGATTTTATAGTTCAAGTCTAAATAAAATTTATTCCAGGTAGCTCAAACGCGTCAATACAATTCAGTTCTAATTCTACGGCTTTACCTTTTGTATAGTCTAGCACATTTTGCTTTACGGCATTGGCATATCGTACGCACTCTTCGTAGCTATCGAATCCTAACGCTCCTGATACTCTAATACAATCATTGGTAGCTACACAAAAAAATCCTACTAAGAAGAATTTAATGATCATTTAAAGCTACTCTCAGTCAGTAACTATAAATTATTTGAGTAAGGTCTGTGTATTTTTCTCTTTTATCTAAGTGAACAAAATTTTTAGCAAATCCAATAGTCCAGCCAAGACTTAGTGCTGTTTGAAATAATTTAACTAATAATACGCCATCAGGTCTTTTCATATCTATAGCGCAAGTATCTGTGCCATATTTTTCATTATCAATTAAATGTAATGAGTTATTAGAAGCTGGATACCCTCTTGATTGTAGCCACTCATTGTGTTCTGCTGTTCTACATGCTGAGGTTACTACAATTGGATGACCGTAAGCTTCTCTTAGCTCATCTAAATCGTTAGCAAAACCTTCTTCTAATTGAACTATTCCTGTTGTAGGACAGGCTAATTCAGATTCCTGGAAATATTTCATGTTCGTCCCTTTCATCTTTTTTCTTAAAAAAGCTTATAATAAAAAGTTTTATTTTCCTAAACATTATTTAAACAAATAACCTAAACCGTCATAATTATTACCAAACGGAAGGGAAAAATTAATACTAGGATCAAATCGTCCATTTCTATAAGTGCCTCTTGCATCTACAGTGACAGGAAGCTCAAGCCCTCCTCCTAATCCTAACATTTGTAAAGGATCTATTTGTGTTGCAATACCAAAAGTAGGATCAAATCTTCCATCATTTGTTATATTAGCTCCACCGCTTAAAGCAAATCCATTGGTTCCTGGAAAATCACTAGGTAAAAACTTACTTGCCATTATTCCTCCGTCTTGACCACTTGAGTAACCTCCTGATAGTCCTATATTATTTGGTAAATAAGAATTAAATCCTACATTATAGCTTTGATCTAAAGGATTAACATTTGCTCCGAGATTAAATTTGTCATCAAGCATGGCTCCTTGATTGTTATAATCGAATCCTCGAGGACTAACACCAAATGTACCTAGACGCGTATTAAAATTCACTCGAGGATCAAGATTAGGAACTGCTGATGTATTTAAATCAGCTGTAGCATTTTGTAATAAATCTTGAAAAGAATAAGGTGAATAGTTATTTTGATTTTCCTTGGCTATTTGAACTAAGAGACTGTCCATTCCTCCTTCATTAGCCACGGAACTCTGATTTCCTACATCGTATGACTGTGCGCTACTAGGAGGTACATTGGAAGCTAAACTAGGTATTCCACCTCCTGCTCCTGATAAAGCTCCATCATAGTTTTGACTAGCTGCATATACAGGGTCTTCGAAAACATCTCGTTGAAATTGAGGGTCTAAAGAAGCTAAAGCTAACTGATTAACTTTTGCTTGATCATCGGGAAAATAGTTTTTAAAATATCTTTGAGCCGAAGTATAATCACCACTTCCTCCTGCAATTTTATCCATGATTCCTCTAGTCATTGAAGTAAAACCAGGAAATCCCACAACTGCATCCGCAGCATAACCAGCTATCTTGTTACGAGTATTAGGAATTGCTTCTCCGATACTACTTAAAAAAGGTACATCTTTTAAAGGGTTTCCATATAATTCTCTATCTCCTTCACCTATTCGTGTAAATGAATTGATACCTTCAGGTACTTCATAACCTAGCATTCTTTTTACTAAATCTTGATCTAAAGGATTAGAGGCTATTCCTTTATTTAAAATATTTCCATAGAAAGCTCTTGCGGCTAGATCAGGCCTATTACCATATTTTCTAATTTCTTTTATATCATTGTAATCAATATCGTTTTGATTCAAAACCTTTACATAATCTAGTTCATTTCCAAATAAATCTGTTGTACGACCTTGGTTTTGAAGTGCCTTACTTTTAGCCGCAGCTAAAGACATTTCCTCTTTAGGAGGATCTTTTTTATCTCTTTTTTCATTAGCTTTAGGCTGTTTATTACGCTCTGCTGCTTTCTTTTCATTAGATTTTTTTAAAGCACCAAAACTTCTTTTTGGAGTTTTACTTTTTCTTCCTTTTGCCATTATGATACTACCTGTGGTTTTTTAAAATTTTTAAGAGAAGCTAGGCCTCCATCTTTAGCTTGAAATAAAGGCATGCCAACAGCATCTAGACTAGCTAATGTGTTTGGATTTATAGACTCTTGAGAAGAGCTTTCTCCTAAGGGAGGAAGATTTAAACCTGACATTGATGGTGGACCTGAATTCATAGCAGTCTCTGTAGTAGGTGCTGAGTCTAAAGTTTTTATACCTAACTGTTCTAGAAGACCTGGAGGAGATTGATTAAATTTTGCCTGTAAGTCTAATATAGCTGGATTGTCATTTTCCTCAGATGTAAGGTCTGACTCTTCTACTTCTTTATACCATTTCATTTGACTCTTTGCCTCTTCAGGATCAGGAAAAATATCTTCTATAACAGCTTCATCAACAAATCTTTTTGCTAAAATAGGATCAACAGCCTGATTAGCTACTAAATTGTTCAGCAATTGTACAAAACTACGTCCATATGCACTTGTGCCTGATGGTGTTGTTTGTATTTTTAATAAATTATCTACAAACTTAGGGTCAGAAAACAGTTTAGAAATTATTTTAGGTCCTCCAAGAACACTCAAAGCTGTACCAATAGCTACAGCACTTCCTCTTCCAAGAGCCAACACAGTACCCGCAGCACCAAACTGACCTGAAATAAACGCTAAAGAACCTTTCTGTTTTTCGATACCTTTTGATTGCGCCAATACCATAGCATTTAAATATTTTTCCATATTTTTAAGAGTAGATGTATTTCCCTTAAACAATTCTTTTAAAACTCTTTCGCCAGGTCCTTTTCTTCCACTAGTAAATTCTAACACTGTTTTGGGATTTATTATTCCATCAGTAGTGACAGTTTTTAGAATATTATTAAAAAACTGACCCTGCATTTTTTGCCTAATAATATCGGCTCCTTCTTGTGTTATAATTTTATTTTTTACACCATTTTCTATTAATTTAAAAAATTCTCTTGTTCTTCCAGGTTTGTCTCCCGTGCCTATAACTGTTGTATAAACATTGTCAATAGCATCTAGAGATGTTTTAGAGGTTTGTCCTGCTGTTTCGTCTAATAATAATTGAGCTACAAATTTAGTATTAAAAGTTTCTTTACCTTGTTTATAAACTTGATTGGCTGCCTTGTATGAATCTAGTATTTCTTGTCCTGCTTCCTTTGTAATTCTTCCTGATTTTACTTGTGCTTTAATAGATTCATTCATTAACTTAGTCATATCAGAAGCCATATCACCTGCTATTTTATTTAAGTATTTTGGAGGAGTTGTTCCTGATGTAGTATAGTAACCTGTTTTTCCTAACAAATTAGATCTTATGTTTTTACCCGTTAAAAAGTCAACTCCACCTTTTCCTTCATTAGCAAAATTTGCAATGTACTTTCTTAAAGATAGAACGGCAGGGTCATTTATATCACCTCCCTGAATTTTAAGTTTTCTATCAAAGGAGGCCAACATTTTTCCCATATCTATAATTTTATTATTTCCTAAATATTTTTTTGCAGTTTGATTAACATTTTTATAAGCAGCATTCACTGCTGTGTCATAAAAATCTCTTCCTTTTACTAAGAAATTTTTCATCAAATCATCTACATTTTCAAAAGAAGCCTTTTCAGAAAAATTCTTTACGAAATTTCTTTCTGCTGTTCCAGGATAATAAAGATCATTCAAATATTTACCTAGTAGCTCTTGAGAAACATCGACAGCTTTTTCACCTGCTTCTCTTATTCCTTGTCCACCAAAAAAAGAAACTTCAGCCAATTGTTCTATCATATCAATTGTAGTATTTTTAGATAATCTAGCTGGAGTCAAAGTTGCCCCAGCTTCAGTTAAAAGTTTTTGAGAAGATTTAGCTCCTGCTTCTAAAGCTTGTCCTTCTTTTCCTGTAAATAATTTTCTAAATCTACCTCCAAAAAGTTTTGCAAGAAGTTGAAAGGCTCCTTCGCCTGCCGCTTCGCGCGCTCCGAAACCTATTACCTCTTTAAATTTATCGCTAATAGAATTATCTGAAGCTGCTACACCTGGTGTGGATCCACCTGCTCCTCCAATAAAAGCTCCAATCATTCTTCCTATTCGTGGAAATTTAGTTACTATCTTTGATAGTTTAGAGTTAAGATTACCAGTTACGCCAGGTGTATTTAGAACTTGTGCTCCAGTAATTCCGCCAGCAATAGCGCCTACTTCTTTGTAGACATCACTATCTGTAAAAAAATTTTGAGTTCTATCTAAAGTATAAAACAGTTTAGCAAAATCTTCATCGCTAAAGTTTTGTATGTCTCCCATAAATCCTGTTTTAGATAAGTCTTTCATGAAATCTTTATATGTATCAAATTCTTCTTGTGAAACAGGAACAAGAGGTTTAGGAAAATTACCTAACTCTCTCTCTTCATTTATAGCCGAGGCTACGTCCTCAGGCAATAAACCAAATCTCTCAAAATTTAACAACTGTTTTTGTTGTTTGGTGGCCTTACCACTTTCTATCATTTCATCAAAAGTAATGAACTCCATATTAACCCCCTTTGTTCTCGGAAGATAAGAAGTTTTTAAAAGTTAATTCATTATCAATTGATTTAAGTAGAACTGGGTCAAACTGTATTCCAGGAATAATGTCTTCTACTGCATCTTCTCCAAATGTGTTAGCAGCTATTTTCTTATAAGTAGCTTCAGTGTCTTGATATGTATTTACTGATTGCTTAAAAATACTTCTAGCAGTATTTAAGAAATCTTCTTTCTGATCACCAGATAATCTTTTACCTGTTTTTGCTTTAGTCAACATCCTATTCAATGTAAACATTAGAGGAGCTGCATCTTCAGCTAACTTAAATTCACCTTCTTTAACAATAGATTTAGGATCAATCATTCTCATAAATTCAAAAATGAAAGCAACATCACCTGATGCGGAATCTTCTTTAGAGGAAGCTATGAGATTAGTTAATGATGTGTATCTATCGTTAGTGTTTTCATAGACATCTAATGCTACAAATTCTTTTCTAGCGGTATTAATTGCACCAATTTTTTGATAGTCCATCTCCTTTGCTTCTGCCATTAGTTTATTAATTGATTCTTGTTTTTCTAGTAATTCTAAGGTTTGCATTGCATCATAATTTTCTAATTCTATTTGTTTCATATCATTTTCAATAATTTGACCAGCGTTCTGACCTATTAATGACGCGATGTCTGCATTTAATTTATCTAATCCTAATATTTTCTCTGATCTTATATATTCATTTTCAATACCTAATTTAGCGTTCTCCAATCTTGTGTTGACATTATTTAATAATTGACCTTGAAGGTCTGCATTTTGTTTATCGTCAGCATAAAGATTTGTAATTGTTTGAAAGTCATTTTGTAAAAGTTGATTTTTATTTCCCAATTGTACTGAAGTAATGTCTGCTATTTGTTTTTGAATATTTAATCTAAGTTCTTCAGGTAAGTTAGCATTTTCAAGTAAACTTTTTTCTAAAGTAGCCTTACTAATATCTAGCTCTGTTAACAGCTTCTCACCTAATACACTGTTTTCAATTTCTGATTTAGCAATTTCAAGATTCTTGGAGCTTATATTTAAAAGATCCATTGCTACTTGATTAGGGTCTTTTAATGCACTATCAAAAATCTTTGGAGCCAAAGCAGTTATAAAAGACATCTCTTTATTTTCTTGATTTTGTTTATCTGCTAAAGCCATTTTTAATGCATTGTCTTTTACTTGTTGAGTTGTTTTTCCGATATTAGTTCCAAATGCAGATAAACCTTGAGCACCGCCCGCTAATAATTCAGAAGTTGATACATTAGGATCTAGGGCCGCAGAACCTATTTGCAGTAAGTACGGAGCCGCAGATAACTTAGCTTGATTTCTAAAATCCTCTTTACTTAAAAGCATTCTCTCATACTCTTTTCTTTTTGCTGCTGTATCTACTGGTGCAGCATCAAGGCCAAAAAAATCTGTTCCTAAAGTCTTAACAGCCGCTAATTTAGCAGGATCAAAACCTGCGCCTTCTAATGACGCAAAAAGTCCAGTGTTAGCTCTTACAATACCATCACTCATCGGTTGATTTAATTGAGCAGAAGCTGTTGGCATCATAGGAGCTTGTTGCTGCATCATTTGCTGACCTTCGGGAACAGAACCAACTCCAGTTTGCTCTTGCTCTTTTAATTCAAAAACAGGTTGAACTAAAGCTAGAACAGATAAAGGTGTTTCTTGAGCATCTTTTTCTCCCACAGTCATAGCTAATTCTTGCACTCTTCCCTCAAGAGGAATTTCATCTCCACGAACTTGATTCATAAGTTCGACATATTGTTGAGGTGAAACTTTAGCAATTCCTTCCCCTTCACTTACAGTTACAGGAGCTTCTTCTCTATCTAATCCATCAGCAATACCTACAGCATCAGAGGTCATTTCTCCTCCTTCAGCTTTGTTAACTGGTTTATTAAATAATAATTTTCCTTGTACTCTTTTTAAATATTCTTCTTGAGAACTCATAGGCAAACTCTCATATTCTTCTAAATTAAAACCATAAGGTTTAGTGATCATGTCAAAGATCATATTTAATTTTTCTGCTCCACCTTCTTCTTGACCCATTCTAATAAAATCATCGAGGTTAATTTGAAAATCTTTTTCAGGCATCTCTTTGTTCATAGTACTAAAACTAATAGCACCTAAATCTTCTAGAATTCTAAACTTACTTGGATCAAAACCAGGAGGGAACATGCTACCTGTTGGTGTTTCTACTCTACTTGTTTCTCCCATAGGTGAACTTCCTGTTTCTCTTCTAACCATCCTAGGTTGAAACATTGATCTAGATAATACTGAATTCATTAAAATAATCCTTGTAAACCACTAAGTCCGCTAAGAGCTCCCAAACCAAGTCCTGCATAGCCAGCAATTTGTCTTAGCGGGGAGATAGGAGGTGGGGCTGCGGGACCAGTGCTTGAAGTGATGGTTTGAGTAGAAGAGGGCGCACCTGCGTATATGTCAGATAAAAATCCTACACGCTGATAAGGCTCATATAAATTTTGTAATGTGTTTTGTCTTTGCGCTTCTACTTGAGCTTGACCTGGAGTAAAGGCTCCAGTAGTAGGATCTGTGACTCCGAACTGTTGTCCTAGTTGTCCGAGACCTAATAATGTATTTATATCTTGACCAGCCAATTGCTGTCCTGTGGCACCTAATTGAGCTTGCTGTCCAGCAAAAGCTCCGTACTGAGGAGCAAGACCCGCTAATCCTTGAGCTCCTTGTAGTTGTCTTTGTTGAGCATTTAAAAAACTATCGGCCTGAGCTCTTGCTAAAGCTGTAGCACGATTTCTATCTAACTCTGCTCTTTGAATACCTTCTCTGTCGCCACCAAAAGCTCCTGACTGTATTGCCTGAGCTGCTGCTCCTTGTTCTGCGATATCATAAGAACGATTAATTTCATCTCGAATAGATTGTTGAAAAGGATTCATAAACTGAGAAATATTTGCATCTGTTGGAGCGGTAAATTGTTGGGCCGCTTGACCTAAAGTAGATAATCCTGCTGTTTGTTGTGTTTGAGCATTAGCTAGATAAGGTTCAAAAGCACCAATTCCTGCTCCGCCTAATTGAATAGCTTGCTGTTGTTGAGGAGATAATCCAACTATATCTTGCCCTGGTAGTCCTGCTCTAACAGGTCTTTGTATAGGATTTCCATCTGCATCTAATTGAGGAAGACCAGTAGTAGGGTCAATAACATTTTCCATAACAGGAGCGCCAGCTGAATCATACTGAAATCCTCCTACAGGTTGACGACTTAAACCTAAAGCGGAATCTAAAAGACCGAGTCTTCTTGCTTCAATATCAGGTGCTTCTCTCGTAATTTGTTCTACATAATCTACCATTATACTAAGCTACCACCTTTTTCTAAACTTTTCATCATTTGATACATTTTTTTTGCTCCTTCTTTTCGCGATCCGCCACCCGCATTTCTAACAGATTGAGCAGTCATTACAAATTCACCATCACTTAACATTGCTGGAATATCATCTGAAGTTCCAGTTCCAGCTCCTGATATTTCACCAATTCGTCTAGGATGTTCTCTTACTTTACCGTCAGAATGTTCTATCTTAGGACCACTTCCAGCAGCAAATCCATTTATCTCTCCACCGTCCGCGGCCATTGCTAAGTCAGGAATGTATCCTTGAGGACCTACAATGTCAGGTAGTTGGTAAGCTAATTCATTACCATAGTAATATTCGTTAGGAACATAATTGTATTCTTCTTCTTCAGGCGCGTCAGGAGTTTTAGTTAAAAAAGGTAAGCTAGCGACACCAGCCGCGGCCATTGCTGGACCGTATCTTCCTAAGAAACTTCTGTCAGGACTTATTCCTGCTTTAAACAACTCAGCAGGACTCATTTTTGCATTTAGGCCTTCTAGATATTTAGGGTTCATTTTTGATGCATCACTAAAAGGATTTAATCTTGCACCCATACCATCAGTAAAAAAGTCAGCTGTTGAATCTTTAAAATTACCAAAAAAACTTTTTTCAGGTACAACTCCTCCAATACCTTCTGCACCTAAATCTTGACTAAGAAAAGGCATAGATCCCTCTCCTCTAGCATTAGTACCTATCTTAGGAGCTTTTTTATTAAAGCCTCCAGTAATTCCTGTAAGAGCAGATTGTATTGCTAAATTTTTTGCAACATCAACTGGTTTTTGACCTGCAGCTAAATTGAGACCAGCGCCAATACCGAGTTGAGCCATTGGTCCAATACCAGGGATAAAAGGTAAAAGAAAAGGAGCTATGGGAGCAACTTTTTTTGCAACATCTCCCACCACATCTCTAACATTTTCAAAAAAATCTCCAATCAATGATCCAAGACCTAATTCGTAAATTTGTGGGTACTCTTTTTGTTGTTGCATTTTTTATTCCTCAGGAGGCATATAAGCCCCAGCGAATACATTAGGAGCTGTTACATGAACATCTCTTCTAATATCTGCTTCTGTTGTTTCCGTATTTGAATTATCAATATCTGCCTGACATTCTTCGTGTGAACTATATTCTTGACCAGTTTTAGTATTAGTGACAGTAGTCTCCACTTTTGCACTATAAACAGGAATTTTATTACCATTTGGAAGTACGTCATAACGTAAAACCTTAGGCTCATCTACAATCTTTGCCATACTATAGTTTTATATACGAAAGACTAGGAAATCAACAGGTTTATTGTTGTTCTTTAATTTCTAAAAGCGAGATATCTGAACTAAGAGTCGTTGAGTCTGCTTGAAGTTTTAAAGCATCTCCAGCAGCATAAACATAAGGACCATTGAGTTGCTGAGTCGCTCCGTGGGCCACGGTTATATTATTAATTTCTACGTCTCCTGACCCAGCATTATGAAATAACTTTACAACAACATTTCCTGAGCCCGCACTATTATGAAGTATGATTGTTTTAATGATAAATGTACTTACTGGAACAGGGGGAGTGGCTGCTATATCAGCTGTTGGAACTGTAAAAATAGTGTTAACAGCTGTGTCAGGAGCTGTTTGCGTGAATCTTCTAAATACGTCTGCCATATCTTATCCTAAGAACCAAGTTCTTCTTGTACTCTCTCTTTGAGTTTGTTCTGTATAAGAACTATTTAATGCCTGAATTAATTGCTCTAGCTGTCTTATTATTTCTGAAAAACTCCTTTGATTATACTCTACAGGAGCATCGTTGAATCTTTGTAATGTTATTTTTGCCATGATTTATTCTATCGTAAAATTAGCAGAAAAAATAATTCTTTCTTTATCTTTATTAGGTAAAGCTTGATGAGCTAAATAACTAGGAAATATAACTAATTTGTTATCTTCTGCCCTTATATCAATATTGCCACTATCAATGTAAGGAAAACCTGGAGGATAAAATCTAGTGGCTCCTGAGTCTACAGAAGATTGCACATAATAAATTAAAGAATACTGCTTGAGATTCATTCCATGATTGTGAATATCATGATTATTCTGATAGTTGTAAATTTGAAACCAACAATCAATAAAAGAAAAATTTGTTTTATTTTGTATTTGTGTAACATAAATCAATATATGTTTAGATATATGCTCCATAAACTCTTTTAAAGAATCTTCTACAATTAATTTTTCATTCATAAAAAAAGTAGTTTTATGATTACCTGATAAATTTACTTTTAATTTCTTTACATATTGTTTAATTTTTTCTGTATTAAAATGTGTATATATTGAATAAAAGCTAGTATTAAAAACGTACTCTTGAATCTTTAAGTCGGTCAACTATTTATTATCTTCTACCATCGGGTTGTATTTCAAATCTAAAAGTACCTAAACGCCAGTCCGTTCCAGTTGTATTAGAAACTACATTAGCCGTAAACTCTCTCCCACGTCCTCTTAAATCTACTTTATCAGTCGTAGAAGTAAAACTTGTATTTTTTGTAACAGTAGCACTATCGTTTGGATATCTTAAAAATTCAAAGTCTACATTTAAAGTACCTGACTGATTTTGTACATCAGGAATAAGTCTTGACAGAAAAGCAAAATCATCTCCTTGAGCAATTTGTACTGATCCTGATTTTACGTAAGCAGTAATCGCTTCACCATCAGCATCATTACCTACTTCATGTAAATACATTTGTGTGGCCCCGTTAGTTAATCCTAAAATAACTTCATTATTAGCTGTATCTGCAGCTAAATATTCTGTTCCAATAGGACTAGAATAAACCTCTCTATCAATCCAAGTTGTTCTGTCTAAAGTCCCTATCCACCAAGATCCTTCTAAGTAATTATAAGCCACTACAGCGTTTATTTGATCCGAACCTGTTCTTGCATAGAACCAAAGTATTTCATTAAACTCACCGTTATGCCCTACATAAGAATTTTCAGCTGCTGTTGTATTTATATTATCAAATACATATTGTTCTACGGTACAAGGTATTTTTTTAACCGAACCATCGAACAAGTAAAAAGAATCTTGAGACATCCAATAACTGACACCGTTTAAATCAATGGCCGCATGAGTTCCTGTAAGACCACAATTCTGACCTAGTTGTCTTAATCCAAAAGTAAAAGGAGGACCAATAAACTGCATGGCATGTAAAGAAGTATCTGTCCATACTAATATTTGACCTCTTGATCTTGTTGCTCCCACGATTCGCGATCCGTCAGCAACTCTTAGTGATCCAGCTGTATTCTCAGCTGTTGGTTGATAAGTTTCAATATCTTCTTGATTGGAAAATCTTATTAATAAATCATCTTGAGGATTTCCCACTCCTATGGTGCCTTGAGTACCCATTAAAAGTAAATGTCTATCGGGAGTCGATATCAAACCTATTCTTGATTTTAGAGGAGCATTAGTAATTTGAGCTGCTCTTGTCGCTACACCTACTGATGTGTCCCACTTATATACTCCTCCATTTAATTCAGTAGCAATTAAATCTTCACCAAAATTATCTAATGACCATTGTCTAGCTTCTAAGGTAACATTTGAAATAGATCTTGGAGTTCCCCATGTAGACCCTCCCCATGTAGAAGTACCCCATCCATAGGCTGGAACAGAAAATTCAGGTCCAGGGTTAATCTGATATTTAGCATTACCTGATCCTCCTCCTCCCGCAGTAGATCCTGAAGCAGTACTTGTGTGGGTAACAACATAAGCAGCGGCATTTACCACTGAAGTAACTTCAAATTCGTTGTTCATGTTTAGGCCATCTATTGTTGAAAAAGAATCAAAAGTAACAAAACTACCTACATCACATCCATGGCCTGTGTCTGTTACTAAAACTGAAGTGGTAGCATTAGTTGTAAAAGGATCGGTAAGAGCATCTGTGAGTCTGAGAGGAGTTATATCAAAAGCATTTCCTTCAGAAACAACATATAATTTTCTATCTGTACCAACAGCATCATATCGCGTACCGTCTAAAGATACCCAAGCATGTTGCGCACGAGCTATACCTACCAAAGTAGTAGAAATAAACTTTTCCCATCCTTTGATTTTTTGAGGTAATCCTTGAAAAAAGCGTACATTATCACCGTCTACCCATTTTCCTTGTCCTGTGAGGTCGGTTACTTCTTTGTTAATACCTGGTGTCGGTCTAAAATTTATTAAAGGCATTCTGCTAATATACTCTTTATTTTTGTTGATTCAAATGCCAAATAGCTTGATATCTAAAATCTAAGGCTTCAGAGCTAAAACTAGACCCTATATGATCTAGTCCTTCTGTAAGAAATAGTATCATTCTATTAGGCCTAAATTGCACATAATCATTACAGTCTTTTCCAAAAAAAGTACCTCCGTTCCATGTAGGCTGCCAATTTGAATTTAAAAACAACAATGCTGTGTGCGTAGAGTTTACATCTCTATGTATTATACTGTTAGTATTTAAAGACAGTCCGTGCATAGCACTTCTATATATTTTAAAATTTATATCAAATCTTTCTCCAATATATTTAACACACTCCTCTGTGTAGAAAGGTTCGATTAAATCTTTGTGAAGAGAATTGTTTATAGTAGTCCACCCTGATTTAGTAAGTTCACAAAAATGATTAAATCTTTCTTCAGGAAAAAAATTATCAATAACTTTAATCAAGACGATTCTCAAAGTTAAACGCAACACTTATTCTATTTGACTGACATTCAGATACTTCGTGAAAAAGATAACTAGGAAAAATAATAAAAAGACCTTCTCTTTCTGTTACTAACTCCGCATATTTTTCAGTTTCAAATTTCTTATAGTATCCATGCGAAGCTAAAGGAGTAACAAATCTTAAAGTAGAGGCATTTGTCTTAGTTATAAATACTCCACAATAATCTGAAAAAAAATGATTGTGTATATTAGCTACATCTCCTTTTTGATAAAAATTAATCCAAGCTTCTTTTGTTTCCCAGTTATTGTATTTCCATTTTTTTGTTTTTCCTATAGTAGGTAATAGTTTATTGCAAGCAAAGTCAGCAACCTCTTGTACAATGGGATAACGTAATCCATCAAATCCTGAAGTTTTAGCTTTTATATTGTCAAGATTTTTTTCCCATTGATCTTGTTCTTTTTCTACAATCGAGTTTATTTTATCGCAATATACTTTGTCCAACACAGTAGAAAAAACATCAGTAGAAAACCAACTAGTTTTGTTTAATTCTAAGTTCATTGTTACTCTTGTTTTTTTAATAAACTTCCTACATGTCCTTTAAAATGTCTATTTCCAAAATGTGTTAAAGGCATGGCTAAATCAGCCCAAATATCTCCACCACATTCTTGCCATAATCTAGAAAAATAATAATCTTCAGAAAGATATCTTTTACCACCTTCCGTATCATAAGGTCCAACCGCAAATAAATCATAACAATTATCTGATTTATAAGATCCTCCATTTACTATTTGATCAGAGACATACTTTCTCTCAGGAAATTTTTTCATCATAGTTCTAAAGACTTCTCTTTTAACTAACATCATTCCTGTAGCGGCTTCACCTACTTTAAAAAAACCCTCTTCATGTTTCAAATTTGCAGTAGTGTCAAAATTAACATTATAACCTAAAGCTCTAGCCTCTATTTCAGCTGCATCAGCATTAGGGTATTCTTTTAAAATATCAGAAATTTTATCTAAATAAATATGTTTTCTAGGATAAATACCACAGGCAACGTCTTTATCTGCACAAAGTAATCTCTGTATATTCTCAGCTTGAAAACCAATGTCAGCGTCTATAAATAATAAATGAGTGGCTACATAATCTGTTTGATCCATCATCATAGAGACGATGGTATTTCTAGCTCTAGTTATTAAACTTTCGTTTCCCATAGTTTGAATTCTTAAAGCGACATTATTTTGTTGTGTCCAAGTCTGTAACTCAAGAAGACCATGTAATGTGCATTCCGTAAGCATTCCACCATACATAGGCATTCCTAAAAATAATTTAAAATTTTGATCTTTGATTTCTTCGGGTTTAATCATTTTTTCTCTCTTATTTTGTTATTAGTATTTAATATACATTGTAATACAGAGTTGTCTAATAAATCCAAAAGATATTGTGTGTCTTTAGGAAAACATTTACCTCCAAAACCAAGTTGACCATCAGGGCCAGGAACAAAAGTTCCATTTTCATGTATTCTAGGATCTGTTATTACACCCTTTCTTACTTCTTCATAATTCATTTCTAATTTTGCGCATACCTCATAAACATGATTAAAAAACATAATTTTAGAACTTGTATAAGCATTAGTGACAATTTTCATAAGAGCTGCTGTTCTGTTGTCCGTTAAATATTCATTTTTAAAAGTTAGTTTACTAAATTGTTTTAATACTTTTAGTTGTTCTTCACTGCCCCCAAAAATAAAACACAAAGGATTTAAAGCATCTTTCTTCCATCTACTTTCTGTAAGAAACTCAGGGTAAACTGCTATCTCTGTGTCTTTAACTATTTCAGGTTTGATTGTAGATCTTACGTAGACTCTAGGGTGTTTAGAAAGTTTTCTTACATAATAACTTACTTCATGAGAAGGGCAGCAAATAAAAATAACATCAGCAATACTGAAGTCTGCATTTAATTTTTTGGGAGGATCATACCATTGAACTTTAATATTATCCTTTAAAGTCAATGCTGTTGCTTGTCCTACTATACCTTTTCCAATAATTATTGCGTTCATAACATTTCTTTAAGACCGTCAATTAGATTTGTTTTAGGTCTATATTTAATTTTTTCATATAAAGGACCACTATCTCCTTGTCTTTCTCTTACTTGCATTTGTTGTAAAATTTCAGGAGTAGGTTCGTATATTAAACTAGATTTTGATTTTAAAAGTTTAATCATATTTTTTGCTAAATAGTTTACTGTCTCTTGTTTTCCTCTAGATATTTCAAAAAGATTGTAGGTATCTAGATTTGTACATTCGAAAATTTTGCGAATACATTTTGTAACATCTTTAATATAAGTAAAGTCTCTTGTTTGTTCCCCATCATCGTGAATAATAACATCTTCATTATCTTTCATCCAATTTCTAAACTTAGGAACTACCATTCTTGCATCTTGTCTAGAACCATAAACATTAAAAAATCTTACAACAGTAGACATAATTCCTGTTTCTTTAGAAAAGTTTTCTAAATACACTTCACTATTTCTTTTAGTTTGTGCGTAACCTGATTTGGGAGATATAGTTTTATTATCCCCATATACTGAACTTGTAGAAGAATAAAGAATATGAGGTATATTATTTTCTTTCGCTGCGGTACATACATTAAATGTTCCAAAGAAATCTACTTCCATTACATTTGTAGCATATTTACTTGTGTGATCTATTCCTACTCCACTAGCTAAATGAATAATTGCATCACATTCTTTTGATACATCTAATACTGCTGTTAGATCTAAAATATCACATTCAATTAATTTAACTCCTTCTATTCCAATTTTATTTCCATGTAAAAAATTATCCATGACTATAACTTCATTGTTTTTTATAAACTCATCGCAAAGGTGACTGCCTATAAAACCAGCTCCACCAGTGATTAATATTTTTGACATATTTCTAATATCTTCTTTCCTTTTTTCTTAATGTTTTTTACCATGATAGTGGGATCAATTAATAATGCAAAAGAATTTTTATTAAAATATTGAGCCATAGGTAGCGATATATTACTTTTAAAAACCTTTTCCTTGTAAAGCTCACTACAACTACCTGTACTACAAAAATCACATTGTTCTAAAATTTGTTTTCTACGATAAGATAGTAAATTTAATTTCCAATAAGAAACATAATCTGTTGACTGTACTAAAGGAAAGGTAACCGCGTCTTCTAATATTTTTTTGTAATAATCAACATTACTATTTCTAATTTCAATAAAGTTATCTAACTCTTTTAATTGTTCTATTCCAGCGTAAGCCTGTATTTCAGTCATTCTAGCATTAGTACCTAAATGATCATGAATCCATTTGTATCCAGGAGTAGTATATGTTGTATAAGATTTTTTATAATCTCTTCCAACATCTTTACTAGACCAGGCTCTTTCAAATAACTTTTTATTATTTGTTCCTATCATTCCACCTTCTCCTAAAGTGCTGATAGTTTTATCTGTGCAAAAACTCCAAACAGCTAAGTCTCCAAAAGTCCCTACCTTTTTGTCCTTGATTCGTGAGCCGTGAGCTTGTGAACAATCTTCGATAATAGGTAGCTTATATTTTTTTAAAGACAGTATATCAGCTGGAACGCCTCCTAGGTGCACCACAATAATAGCTTTTGTTTTTTTAGTAATTTTATGACTTACGTCTACAGAAGAAATATTAGAATTAATATCTACGTCTACAAACACAGGAATATGTCCAGCTCTTAATATAGAAGAAGCTGTAGCTATGTATGATCTTGCGGGAACTAAGATTTCTGATTTAGGTTTAAGTTGAAGTGCTTGAATAGCTAGCTCTAAAGCCATTGATCCACTGTTCACAGCAACACAGTATTTTAACCCTATATACTCTGCAAACTTTTCTTCAAAGATTCTTCCATACTTTCCTGTCCAGTAATTTACTTTACCACTTTTAATAATGTTATTAACACCTAACAATATTTTAGAAGAATATTTAGGCCAACTCATTTTCACCTAATCTATAATCCGTTGAAGTGCTTTTAACTCTGGCATTATCCGAAGTAGTAGTAATTTCAGTTTTAAGTCCTCCGATTTGATCGAAAGCTATTAACATAATGTAATCATCATCATTTTGTAAAACTTTATTTTGTAAAGCATAGTCTACTAAATATTTAGCTGTAGAAGGTTTTAATAAGTAAGCTCCAGTTCCACCAGCTGAAAAAGTATTACTAATGTATTTTGTTTCTTTTTGAGGGTTAGTAGCCCAGTCTGTAGTACCTATATGATGATGTAGTTTAAGTAGACCATAATTAGATTCATTAAAGTCTTTTATAATTTCTTCTGTTAAAGGAGATAAAAATACAGCATCATGTTCTAGTATCATGATTGTTTCATTTAACTCTATACATTTTTCATACAACCTAAAATGAGACATAGCACAAGAAGCTTTAGATAAGCTTCCTAAGTTACCTCTGCCTGTTAAACTTAAAGTTTCTATTCTCATTTTGTATTTTAAATCATATCTTAAATTTCTTTTATTAAATTCTTCAATAACATTATCAGGTGTAGTAGCTTGAAAAATAGATGCCTTTACTTGTTCTTGAAGTAAACTCGAATGATGTTCAGAGTATTTGTTATTTTTTATAGTTATAATAAATGATTTCATAAATGTTTAGTTTCCTGTTTCATAACTTTTTTAAAATGATCACTGTGCTCTTTATCTAAATTATGAGCTAATTTATTTAATAATTCTCCTTCTTTTGACCAGCTATCAACATGAAGATTAAGCTGAATTTTTTTGTAATCATGTATTTCTAAAGGATGACCATACTTCCAAGTATGATTACTATCAGCGAAATATTTTATTTTATTTGGTTGACCTAGTTCAAAAAAAGAAGGCCCGTAAACATTTAATAAATCACAAATATAATCTTCTTTTTTTTCTAGCATCCATCTTTTAGGCCTATGAAAGCTTAATCTGTCTACATTAATTATTGTTTTTAAAATACTTTTTTGTAATACAATTTCTTTTTCTAGACCTTGCCAATTAAAACAAGTAGAGACATAAACATGTAGTCCTATTTTTTGATTTAAATCTAATATTCTATAAATAAAGGTTTTAGTATTATCTGATAAAGTGTTATAGGCATCACTAAATACTTGAAAAAAGAAAGTCCCTTGCACATTAAGTTCCGCATTAATTTTAGCTAACTTAAGAGCTCTTTCAGGGCTAAATTCGACATCATGCCTTAAAACAGTAAATTCTTTACCTATTTCTTTAAAATCACATATAGAGTAGTGATCTATTATTTTTTTATATTCTTCGTAAGAAAATGTTTTCACTATTTTTTATACCTTTAAATAAATCGATAATGTCTAAATGACTTATCTTTTTTTCTATTTGATTTCCGTGAGCGGGACTTTTGTGCCTGTATATATAGCATTTGTTATGTAGTTCTTTATCTAAATCGTACCAATCAATAAAAGATTCTTCACATACAGAAGGTAGCAGTAATTGATCTCTACCATATTCTTCGTAACATTTTTGATATAAGTTCCACCAAGCTTCATTAATATTATTGACTTCTTTGATATTTTTTCTAATTAACCAAGAGTTATTTGTTGAATAAAAATATTCTTTAATGTTAGCTCTAACTTTTTTTAAATCGCTAAAGGTTAAAGTTCCTCTATTAAAAGCAAATAAGGCTTCTTCAACAATGGTTCGATTAGTGGATTCGTCGTATGTTGTAACAAAGTTAGGTTTATCTTTTATAATTTCTAGACATCTTTGATAAAAGCTTTTATGAACGTAGTAAGAAGGATCTAAATAAACAGTGTATTCTGCTTCAGGTATATATAAATGAGACAACATTTTTATTTTTCTTTGTCTTGCTTGTATGTTTATTTTCATCTCAGGTATTAAAATATATTCCCATCCTTTTCCTTCGACGGCTTCTCTATGTCCTTCATGAAATAAAACGTACTTCATACCTTCTATTTTTTGATCGGTTATATCAGGCACAAAAGAATACTGTCCTGTCATACAAGTATAAAAAACAATCATTTTTTTAAAACAAAAAGATGCCCAGAACAAAATGTTTTATTCACTGTTAGTTTATCTATTAAAGAAAAGAAAGGTCTGCACCGTAGTATGAGTTTACTTTTATTGGTTATTTCCCACAAATAAGAATGAAGAAAAGATCCTAAATACCCTAATTCTCTTATTTCAAATATTTTATATTTTTCAAATAATTGCTTAGCACTGGTTTTTGTGTGCCTATGTATATCAAAATCTTCTTCAGCTATAATATGTGTAAATAAAGTCGAAACAAAAATAAAACCACCTGGTTTTAATACTCTCATACATTCTGATAAACTTTTCTCAAAATTTGTGACTTTAAGACAAGGGAGAGCCTCTATAAATAGAATGGTATCAAAAGTATTATTCGCAAAAGGCATCTCTTCTACATCAGCTATAACATTTGTTTTAACTTCAAGGTCATTTAAATTAAGAGATATACAGGAAGATAAATTGTAATAATCTTTGTCAAAATTACTTGGTCCTCCCACATCCAATAAATACCCTTTAATAAATTTTTTATAAGATTTTAAAACTTTTTTTAAAAAAAATCTTTTTTGAGTAATCATTCAATAAAAGAATATACAAAAGTAAGTGTTGGATTAGCTTCTAATATGTAGTTGTAAGTAAAGTGAGAGGGGAACAAAAAACAATCATTTTCTTTTAATTTATATTTTTGATTATTAATTTTTAATACTCCTTCTCCTTCTACTATAAATAAAAAAATAATTTTACCCTTTTGCTCTAAAAATAAACTTGGGTTATGAATTTTTTTCAAATAATAACCAGTGTCTCCTTCTACTTTAATATTAAATTTTTTGATATATTCCATACCTTCTTCTTCAATTATTTTAAATAAATCTTGATCTATTTGTTTTCTTGTAAAACTATTTTTTTGATTAATTAAAGCTGGTAAAGATATTATCAAATAAGGTTCTTCTAATTCAGAAAAATATTCTTTTTTTATTTTTAAAGATAATTCTTTTTTAATAAATTTTTTAATAAACTTATTACGTTTTTGGAACACCTAGAGTCTCTCTCTTATCATATTTCTCGTCCTTGTGTGGACCTTCTTGATCTACATAGTGCAGAAAAACTGTTATAAAGTGATCATGAATACTAGGTTCTCTCCAATGCACTTTGTCTTGACCTTTAAATATAACTGCACTATTAGGTATCATATTAAATTTATGTTCTATATTTAATCCTTCTAGTTTATTAGTTTTTTGATTATAGTATTTGTAGTCTGAATTATCATCTCTTTCACCAACAAATATATTATATGGTTTATCAACAGGATCTGCACCTAAACATAGAGCAACTGTAAATTCACAAGCTTCTCTGTCTGTATGAGTTTTTAAATCATCTCCTTTGTCATAAATTCTAAAATAAGAATAGGTTGGAAATAATTTTTTTCCTACATTACTTTCAATCACAGGATTAGATAAGTCCATTAAAGTTTCCATAACAGGATCTCCATAGCTACGAGTAAAAGAACCCGTCTGCTGATCTAGATCCAAGTGACTTGAATTACTATATTTTATCAAACAGTAACTATTAATAAAATTAAAAAGTTGTATTGGTAAAAAGTCTTTAATAAAAATTGGTTTCATTATTCTGCCCACGCTATAAGAGCATAGCGCTCTCCATCTGTTACTGTATCTACTTGATGAGGAAACATAAAGTTAGAAGGAAAAACTATACAATCACCTTCATTCTGAGTATATATATATTCTTTATTGTCAATTTTAAATCTAAAGTCTCCTCCTACAAAGTCATTATTTAAACAAATAGATATAGATAAAGTTCTATTCATTATTCCTGGACCAGCATCACAATGATACTTATATCCAGCGTCATAATTATTAGCTTCGTATTTTAACAAATCAATTTGATTAATTTTTTTTGTTTCAACATAAGGAAACATTTCTTTATAACTTTTATTTACTTCTGCGAGTTTACTTTTAATATAATTTAAACAAATACTTTTTCCAAAAGTATTTGAGTTTATAAATAAATTTTTTAATGTGCAGTTTCTAATTGTTTTGTTAGCATAAGCGGATTTACCGTCATTAATCTGTGAATCTTCTTCAGAAGCGTCATCATAAATATCAATTATCTTTTTACAAAGGTTAGATGGAATTAACTTCTTATATTCAATTATGTGATTAGTATACACTAGTAGGTAATAGACTTGTTTGAAAGGTAAGTTACTCTAGCAGCAGAGGCTGTTGTTTCTGCGGCAGCTATTCTACTTGCGTCACCTGAATTTTGTTCAGCTTCAAGAGTATTTTTATACTCATCTTCTGCTTCACATCTTATAACTACATTAGAAGCCCAAGAAGGTAGTTCACTAATATCTAAATTAGGAGTTATTTTATCTGTGTACTCTAACCAACCTGTGTTGCTTGTAGCATTCCATTGAAGAGCATGGATTTCTGTAGGAACTTCTGTGTGAGATCTAAGATTGTTGTAATTTAAGCTATCTATAATAACATCTGATTCTGTATTACCAGTTCCACTTACGGGACCATCATTAGAGTTAACTTCGTTAACTCCTGAATCAAAGATAATTGTGAGTCTTGAGTTTATAGTTGTATTATTTACTGTTGTTGCCATTTTTACCTCTTCGAGACATTGCCTCTTTTAAAGTTCGTTCTTTTGTTTTTATCTTATTATTGCTTAAATGTCTAATATAACTTTTTGATTTTGACTCATCATTCTCATGAACAGCTTCTTGATGAGATCCTATGTGTCCCCATAAATTATCTTCATCCATCGTTCTTTTTTGTGTTTTAGCCATTTCAGCTAACACTTTATTACCAGCTACCATTTCGTTTCTAAAAGACTCAATAGCAGCTTTTGTATGTGCTTGAGCTTTGTCTACATTGACTAAAAGTAAAGGTAACCAAGCAACAGAACATCCCCATTCTTGAACAGCTTCTCCTGTTTGAGGGTGATTTCCTTGAAGCATATTATACCAAACACATTGGTGTTTAATACATTTTTTATTAAGTAACGGACATTTGCCGTCAGGATCAAATATAGGCATTAATCTTTAGCGGCTACAATAACATTTGCGTATTTAATATTCATTCCTGGTATAGTTAACGCTGTATCAGCTGTTGCACCTGAATCAAAAGTTGCACTTAAAGTGTGACTGTGACTACCTCCGCCACCAGTGCCTCCAGTATTTACACTTCCTGGTAATCCAGGAGTTCCAAATTGTCCAGGGCCACTAGCTTGTGGGGGTCCAGGAACTCGCCCAGTAAAAGTATGAGTATGTGGAGGAATCTCAGGGGTGGATAAAGTATGTGCTCCAGTAGAACCAGCGATTGTACCAGTAACAGGAATAGCTCCTGTGTTTAAAGTTCTGCTTGAAGCGAATGTTGTTTGAAAAGTATCGGCACCACCTGTGCCAGCACCTGAACCTGTAGTCACACGAAAAGCTGCATCACTTAAAGCTGCGGCAGTGTCTTGTGTCCAACCTGTTGGAGCAGAAGCTTGATAGAAAACCATTTTTGTTCCTGATGGAAAAGGATCAACGCCTGTTAAACCAGCACCTGAACCTGTAAACACAGTTGCTTGAACTTGACCATTACTTCTTGCAATAATATTTCCTGATCCAGCTGTTAAATCTTGACCAGCAGTGACTGTAGCTCCCGCATCAAAAGTTGCGGCACCTTTGAAAGCTGTTGTCCCTAATTTATCTACTGCGTTATAAATTTTAAAATTACTTGAACCTTCACAATAAATATGTGAATAAGCTCCTTGAGTTATAGCAAAGCCATTGGCTGTATGTCCAGTTGCAGCGATAGTTAAGGTTTGAGTACCTGATGTATTATTAAAGAAAACATAATCACTTTCTACAGCAGGAATAAATACTACGATATCCCCTGTCAAAGCTCCTGTGAATTCAATAACACTATTAGAAGACTCAGCAGTTGGGTCTGCATCTGCAGTTGAAAGTGTAATATTGGCTGAACCAGCCACTGATTTAGCCAGGTAACCTCTACCAAAAGCGTCTAGAACGTCTAGATTATTATTAGTTTGAGTTCCCCAAGTATTGGCGTTAGAGCCAGTCTCCATCTTTTCTAGTTTGAATCTACTTGTATATGTACTTGCCATTTTTAAACCTCATTAAAATATATCTTTTTTATCAAATTTAACAACACTATTTATTGAATAGTTCGTCTCCTATAATTAATACGTCAGCTTGCGAATTGTCAAACATTATTTTAGCTTGTTTTTTTGTTCCTACAATAGGCTTTCCTGGTGAGTTTAAAGATGTGTTTAATAAAATAGGATACCCTGTAAGTTTTTCAAATTCTTGTAGTAACTCATGATATGATCCTTTTCTGTTAGATACAGTTTGAATTCTACAAGTCCCATCTCCATGAGTTATAGAAGCAAATACATCAGGATTTTTTACTTTAGCTTGATAAAGCATGTAAGGGCTCTCCCATTTTAAATCAAAAAAATCTTTGTAATTTGATTTTAAAACACTTGCTCCGTACGGACGATACCACTCTCTATTCTTAATTTTTAAATTAATTTGTTCTTTGGCATCTTTAATAGCTGGGTTCATTAATATAGATCTATTGCCTAAAGCTCTTGGACCTATTTCACCATAACCTTGTCCCCATAAAACTATTTTTCCTTGAGCTAAATACTCTGCAACTTTTTTAATAGTAGGTAAACTAGCTTCTCCAAAATCCTCGTCAGATTGATGTAAATTATCAAAATCAATTTCTAAGTCTTCGTCATACCAATCTCTCAATAAAGTTCTTAAAGCTCCTATTGAACATCCTTCGTCACCACAATGTGGAACGGCTTCTAAATTAGGGTAAAGGTTTTTTAATTTTGTATTAGTAATAATATTATGGCCTACTCCTCCTACTAAACTAAAAGCTTCATCTGCAGAAAAATAATTCGATAGATATTTTTTATAAAAATCAAAATAATATTCATGAAGAGTGTGAACAAAATTAGCTTTTTCTGTAAAACTTTTAGATCCATAATTTCTAAAAAAGTAACCCTTGTCTACCATTTCTAAATTAAATTCTTCTTTTTTAAAAAGATTGTCTATTCTTTTACCAAAAGCAGCTAAAGCCATTATCTTACCTGAACCATCTTCAGGATGAGAAGGTTGATTAGGAAAAAAATTATTATAACAAACATTTAAAGTTTTACCTAAACCTGGGTTATTTTTTCTAAGCAATCTATTAATAGTAAAATTGTTTTTAACAATAGAAGTTGACTCTAAATTACTTCCTACACCATCGATAACAAAAGAGTTTGAAAGCTTATAACTAAGATTGTGATTTATATGATGATCTGTTATATGCCAATTATTTTGATCGACTTTACCTGATAAATCATTAAAAGTTTTATCGGCATTATTTAAAGAAATATGTAGTACGTTTTCTTTTGAGTAACCTAAGTAATTTAAGTATTTTAACCAATCTGTTAAGTTAGAGTGAGACTCGTGTTTTACTCCACTTATTCTTTCAAACTTTAGATAATTAAATTTTTTTGTTTCTAAATCATATGTCGAGATATTTGCATCATGACAAAATACATGAAGGCCTACAATTATTTTTTTGTTCACTAAGCTGCGTCTACCCCTGTCCAAGTGTTATTTGCATTTGTGACTACATTTGCCCAAGGTGTAGAGAAAGGTTCTCCTGTTACTATTGATAGATCAAGACCTGTGACATTGACTGTAGCTCCTCCTGAAGGAACTGTAGTGCCTTCAGCAAAACTCAAAGCCACTGTGGAAACACTTACAATTATACCTGTTCCTACCTCAATGGTAGGAGTTCCAAGTGCAGTTCCCATAGTTAAACTACCAAGAGTAATCAAGGCATCGGCCTCTACCGTAGCAGTTCCAAGTGCTGTAGTAGCAGAAACACCGACAGGATCAACCTGTGTGAATATTTCAATAACAGGGGTTCCTATAGCAAAATCTAATTGATCGGAAGGTGCCACAACTGCTGCACTTCCTTCACCTGAAACCGTAGCTCCTGATAAAGCTGCACCAATAAGTAAACTGTCTAAAGTTTGTACTGCTGTTCCTGTTTGAGTTGTAGTGCCAAGAGCACTTGTCATTTCTAAACTAGTGACATTAACTATTACACCTGATCCAACTTCAACCGTAGGTGTACCTAACGCAGTAGACATTGTAACGCTACTGACGTTAGTAATAAATTCTATATTCTCATTCCATGCAAAAGAGCCCCATGCTCCTCTACCCCAGCCTGCATCGACCGTTCCTGAGCCTGTTTCATCACCCGCAGTGAAAGACATAGAAAGGCTGGGCAGAACAACGCCCGTTCCTTCTCCTACTATTACTCCTGATAATTGTGTTTCAAATGAAACTCCCGTAGCAAATGTAACATTTTCAGGCTCACCTATAGCTGTTCCTGAAACACTTGTTAAAGATAAACCAGTAACAGATACTAATGCATCCGCAACAACAGATTCAGTTCCAATTGCTGTTGTTGTAGCTAGTCCAGTAACAGATACTGTAATCGAGCTTTGTTGACCCCAAGGCCCTTCGCCCCAATTATTTTCACCCCAAGCATCTGCCATGGTAATGCTACCTTATTAAGATAATCTTAATATAGCACTTGAAGCATCATTGGTTGGGAATGCGATTGTGAATGTACCGTTTGTTGATGTTTTTACACTTCCGAAATCAAGAACACAAATAGCTGCGTTAGTATTTGCTGAAGATCTGTTATAGATCACAGCTGCTTGAGCTGAAATTGTTGCTGATGTAAAACTTGCATTTGCAAAATCAACAAATGCTGTTGAAGCTGTTGCACTAGTTGCTGTTAAGCCGATAGTTGCACTCGCTAGAGTTGCTCCACCTGCTGCGTATGTTCCTGAATTACCTACTTCGTTTGTTGCGCTGTAGGCTGTTGTGTTTCCATTTAATGTTGCTGAACTTGTAAATAAAGCTAAGTTGATTGTATCGTTATCGATATCGTGATCACCCGCTAACAACTCCTGCTTAAATGAAGCACAGACTGCTTGGTTAATTGCCATTTTATTACTCCTTTTTTTATGGTGTTAGCGATTTCATGGGAATTCGTAACACACCATTTTGATACTCATCCCTACGTTTGCGACCCATTTGCTCTTGTGCAAAATCTTGCAGAGCGCCTTGGTACTTAGCTTCATATAATTGCATATCTTGAGGGTTTTTCAAGTAAGAAAAAGTTTCGCCTAAAACTCCATACAATAATACTTCGGGAGCATTGTTTGATACAAAAGTAGTAGAAGTACCACTAGAAGTATCGATGTGTTCAGGATTTTCATCGTACCACATTTCTATGGTATAAACTTGATCAGGAGTAGGAGCCACTACTAATGTTTTATCATCCCAATTTCCCCAGTATTTAGGTTGTCCAGTAAAATTTGCATCTGTAGTAGATCTTTCTACAGCGTATTCATCCATAAAAGTAGCATCTCTTTGTTCTAGCCAAATTCTTGTATCATCTGATTTAACAAGTTGTAATGCTCTAGCAAATCGAAAACCTCCTTCAGGTCCTGAGACATCTAGAAAAGAATTATTAGCTTGAGTAGCTGAAGTAGCGTATCTTCTTTGGTCATCGCTATCTAATTGTCTAGCAATTCTATTTTCAGTATTAGTAATAAAAACATTAATGACAGAATTACTTAATACATCACTAGATACTTCAGAGTAGTTTCTTACATTTGTTAAAAGTTCAGAATAATTCATGATATTACCACCGTAACATTACCAACTCTTGAACTGATAAGCAACTGTCTGATTTGTTTAGATGGCTGCATTCCATTTGATTCAAAAGCAGAATCTCCTGGAGCTCCTGCAAAAACAGTCATTGGCTCTTCTCTTGCAGGCCTAGCCCAAGGCAAAGCCTGAGCATCTCCAGCATGATAAGTAGGATTTAGTTGAGGATGTTTTGTTTCAAAACAGTCGGGACAAGTCATTAGTCCATTCCATTCTTGTCTTAATTGATGAAAATCATATTGTTGCCCACATCTATCACAAAGGGCTATAGCAAATTTACCTGTTGCAAAGGTAGCCATGTTAAGACCCTACGTAATAACTTCTAGGAACAATATGAACAGAAGCTCTTTGACCATCTTCCGTTAGAGCTCTTTGTAACTCATCTTCATAATAAAGTTTTAAAGGTTGAGTCATTTGAGGATTCTTTTTTTGAGATAAATAAAAAGCTAGTCCTGATACCATGCAAGGTAAAAACCTAAAAGGTGCATCAGGTTGGTTTGTATAAGATCCGACATCTTGTATTCTTCCTATGTAATTATAATTTATTTGAGTGTCCGTAGTGTTAGGTGTTTGATATAAATTAATCACTACATTAGACAAATTTCTTTCAACATAATATTGAGTAGGTTGTCCTTGTGAAAATTTATTAGGTAAAGCTTGATACTCTGATCTAGATATTTTTGACATTGTAGTATCAGTAGTATTTGATCCTGAGACCGTTCTAAAAGTCATTTCTAAAAGATCACTAGCATCACTTGGAGCAGTGTAAGTAGTAGTTCCAGCAGTTAAATTTGCTGTTACGTTTTCAACTTTCCATAAATGAACTCCTCTGTTCATCCACTCTTGAAATAAAATATTGAGACTACGTCTAGCTGATTTGAGATCATATCCTGACCTAGTTTCAACACCACATCTTTCGTAAGCGTCTTCTATAACATCATCTATGTCTAGATTAAAAGTGGTTGTGCCAGAGGTAGCCATTCTTGATTAACCTTTTTTAGCCTTAGCAGCTCCGCCTTTGCCCATGCGTTTCATCATCATTCCGCCACCACGCTTTTTCATGACTTGTTTCTTTTTAGCCATGCCTCCGCCTCTTTTTTTAATTACTTGTTTCTTTTTCATCATGATATTACTCCTTTTTAAATAATTTTTCGTAAGTGTCTTGTCTAGTTTTTACAACTTCATTGTAATACTCAACAGGCCACTTCTCATAATAACCTATCTTATGAAGTTTGCAACTTGCTTCATAAAGTTGTTTAAACTTCTGTACTAGCATCATAGAATACTCTAGATCTGAGTGTTCTACGGGCTCTTCTGTAGGGTCGCACAAAAAATCCTGTTCCTCAGGACTAGCAGGGGTTTCAGGGTGAAATCCCATAAAATACACATCTCTTTTATTATAAGTTTTGTTATAAAAATCAATTTTTTCTTGAAACTGTTCAGGAGTGTATTGAGAGAAAAAAGGGTCACAAAATATAATAATATCATGTTGTTTTTTGTTCCAAGATTTAATTGCATCAGTAAGATGTTTTTCGTATTTCGTTTTATCCATGCGAACTTCAATTTGTACTTTATTTTCTTTTCTCCATTTAGCTGCAAAAGGACAAGCTGGAAAACCTATATGCTTATTCATAGGTTCTAAAACTTTTTTAGACCAAAGAATTACGTCTTCTTTTATTTTATTTGCTTGCTTTTTTCTTGACAATTGTTTTCACGTTTGAGGGCTTAGGACCTACATTACCCGCTTTTTGTTTTCTAGAAACAGCAGATTTTTTTTGTCCTTTTGACATTGCTCTTGCTTTTGCTATGGGAACACATTTAGGATATTTTTTTCTTTTCTCTCCACCTGATCTACCACATTTAGGATAAGATCCATCAGCTTTTTTATTGGCTATATCTACCCAATTTTCTTTTACCCAAGAGCGTAGACCTTTTTTAGCCATTACATTCTCTTAGTAACTTTTCTTTTATCTGTCATGACTCCACCACAACCTTTGGCAATGCCTCCTTGATTATAATTAGAAACAGATTTTCTTTCTTGAGAAGTTTTATTAATCATTCCTCCATCAGCTTTTTTCTTTACTTTTTTTCTACCACCCTCAACTGTTTTGCCAGAGCAAATTGAACTAGCATACATATTAGCATAAGCACTAGGATAGACTTTAAATTTTCTTTTAGCAGCAGCTTTACCTTTTGCACATAATTTAGCCATTGTCTTTTTCCTTACAAGGACAATTCATACAACCGCAATCCATACATGTCATTCCACAATGACAACCATGATTACATTCTGTACAAATTACAGTGCCGCTCATTTTTTAACTTTTCCACCTTTTTTCATAAATCCCATTTTATTTCTAACTACAGTTGGTAGTTTTTTAAGTCCTTTATTTTTTGCTGGAACTTTTTTTAATCTTTTTTTTGTCATTTTATTTCCTCCTACTGATACTTGTTGAGACATTTGAGATCTCGATATAACCATTAATATTCCTTATAATTTTTTATTAAAAACTCTTCCATCCAAGACATTTTATCGTCCATGGCATTAAGCTGTGTTTTTATGACAGCGATATCTTGTTGCATTTTTGCAACACTGTCGGCTTTCTGTTCGACAGCGTTAAGTCTTTCAGACCACATACCCCATGTCATAGCCATAGTAGTTATAATTGCTATGTAAGGTAGTAGTGTTTTGACTTCTAATTTCATCTCATTTTTCTATAAATACGTGGCTAAAGCCCATCCAACAACTAACCCCACAACTAGCCATTTTTTTCTAGGGTTATTATTCCAAAGTTTTTTAATTGTATTCATAATATACTCCTTTTTATCTGCGAACATTTTATATAAAAGTTCTATTAATTTATACATTAAAATAGAAAGATGTGGAGTTTCTTTATTCATTTATCTTATTGACTCCTTTACATTTTTCACGAACAGTTTTGAATTCTTCACCAAGTTCTAAGCCTTTATATTTTGAGCATACCTTTAACATCTCTAACTCTTGTTTAAGTCTTTCATTTTCAAGCATAATACTTTTGTATTCTGTTGTACAAGTACCACCAAAGCTAAAGCTATAACGCATTCCTATTGTTCCATTATTGCCCCTATTGTTAGAGCCACTAGAATTATCATAGATGTTTTCGTTTAATCTATATTCCATGTAAGGTTCTAGTCTATGAGATGAACAATGACTACCGCCATTAAGATATTCATTTTGCGCAAAAGCAAATGGAGATACTAGTATCATTATAATTATGCACCATAGAATATACGTTTTCATTGACAAACAATATTGCTCATATCTTTTTGACAGAGAGTTCTATATTCAGGATCTATTTGAAGTTTAATTCCTTTAATTTTATAACTTAATTCTAAGACTTCTTGCTTAATACTTAATACGTTTTGTGATTCTTCTAGTGCAGATGTTCTAACCTTTAATACCTCAAAATCTGAATGCACCTTACCTACTACAAAAACATTACCAATTAAAGCAGATAAAATAGTTACAGCTAAAGCAATAGATTTAAGATTAAGGTCAACTTGCATTAGTAACCCCCATCTTTTAAATATTTCAAATCATATTCTAATTGACGGATTGAATCATTCAGTTTGTAATAAGAATCATTGAGAGCTTGTAGTTCTGATTCACTAGCTGTTTCATACATAATTTTTTCCATAGCTTTAGTTGTAGCTTCTATTCTTCCTATCCATGTTGTAATTTGTGTTATCTCTCGAAACAACTCTTCTCTAGCTTCTGTATAGTTTTTACTATTAGCACTAACATCTTTTTTTAACATCGTGATTTGTTGTTCATTGTCATCAATAATATTAGTAAGTTTAGATGCGTAATTAATACCTGAATAAATAGCTACTAATATAGATATAATAACTGGTATACCTGCTATGTATTTAAAATTCATTTTTTAACACTTCCATCTTTTTCTAGCTTGTCTAAGCCTAGACTTTGGGTCAGCTGCTGCTTTGGGAAATTTTTTCATCTGCCCAGCGCTTCTAGCACAATAAGATTTACGTCTTTTGGCAGCTTTAGATCCAGGTTTAACTTTACCTGTGACAGCTGTTTTTAATTTTGATCCTGGATTGTCTTTTCTATACTTCTTGACTCCAGCCGAAGTCATTCCCGCCCCACTTTTAGTGGGGCGAAAATATTTTTTAGTCTTTGGGGGCTGTTTGTCTGCCATTATGCAAATATACAGGTTAATGAAGTTACATTAGTTAATGTAGCATGTATTCTATCTTCAAATCTCATGCCTGTGTCACCAATATAAGTTTCAAGAACTGCCGTTGCTGATGCGGGAGTATCTAAATCTAATCTAGTTGCTCCTCCACTACCGTCTTTTAAAACGATACTACCAGCACTTGCACCACAGATAGCGTGAATAGCTATCAGTCTTGCGGGGCCTGTCCCTACATTTCCTGTAGCAGTTACTTTAGCCGATCTATAGTTAATCATAACTTACTCCTTATACTAATTTAGGTAAGCTTTCACCTGGTTGACCTTGGTCCACTACATAATAATAAAGAATACCTGTAATAGTACCTCCTGTTGCAGCAGAAGATCCTTGACCACCAACAATTTTAATTTTTTCAGTTGAAGGTGTATTTAAATCACCGAGAACTACACCAGCACCAGTGTCACCGCCCCAAATAGTTGAAACGCCTGCTGCATCTGCATCGGCCTCATTAAGTAATCCGTCAATATCTAAAAAGTTGGTACCACCATCTAAATCAGTGAATCCCATATCGATAGTAGGATTTGTTCCACCTGTTGCGTCGGGATTTAATGCTATACCTGTAACTACGCAGTTATTTGGAAGAACTACTTGTCTTGTGTCTGTTGCTGATACCTGAACGTCAGTTCCTGCTGCTGCTGTTGGCACAAAATAAAATTGAGCCGCCATTACCATGGAACCAGCGTAAGTCTGTCTTTTATTGTCTCCACCGTTAGATCTTACGATCCCAGTGAATGTTGTTCTATTTGCCATGTCTTACTCCTTTGTAAGTCCTCCGAAGAGGTCATGTTGTTAATGAAATTGTATTCTAGAATAAAAAAAGGGGCCAGTAAAGGCCCCTCTAAGATTATCTTATTTGTTAATGTTTATTATGCGCCTGAAGTTCCGAAAATACCTCTAGGATCTGAGAAACCAAATGAATATCTCTCTCTAGCTTTGTACCTTGCGTTACCAGTGTCAAAATCACCTTCCATGTTTGTAGACATAGGTGATCTAACAAAATGCTTAAGACCATTAGGTGCATCAGTTTTAATGAAGAATGCGTTAATGTCGGTTAAGAAGTGATTTACTACATAACCTTCAGGAATCATTCCCATGTTTTTAAGTGCATTAATGTCATTGTCAGCAGTTCCAGGTCTATTGGCAGATGCCATTAGTCTGTCAGCAGTAAATTGTAATTCTTTTGGAATTATTAATTTTCTACCTTGAGTAGCTATCTTTAATGCACGCTCGTCCACGAATGCAGCAATATCAATTAATGATTGCTCAAGTGATGTTTCATTAAGATCAGCATCAGTTGCTAATCTATTTGTGAAAGTACCACCAACTGCAAGTGGGTGAGCTGTGTTTATAAGTGAAACACCATCACCACCTGGATTAGTACCAGCAGCACCACCAGCAGCGAAAGCTGAGTTTAAAACATCAGCAGCTTTTACTTGCTTTGTGTTTGCCATTGATCTTGCGAGAGCTTTTGTATAACGAGAAGAAAGCTGGTCATAAAGATTATCTTCGATTGCTTCTTCTGTTATTGCAAAGCCTAATGCAATTGTTTCGTGTGTGTAACGTGAAGTATAAGCTTCAGCCGCTGTATCATATGAGATACCTGCGCCTTCGGTTTTTACTGGAGCGGATCCAAAACCTGATAACATTACTTCTTCTTCGAACGCTCTGTCAGATGACTCCTGATCGAAAATTTCAGTATGCTCTTGCTCATACCTTGCGTATTCTAGTCCAAACAGTGCGTTTAAACCTGGTTCTAACTCGCTAACGAGTTGACTTCTAGATATAGCCATAGTTTATACCCCTGCCTTTCCACCAGTATAATAGTGAAGGTTTGGTTTCACAATCAGATTGGCGTTAGCGGACGATGGATCATTGTTATCAGGATCTCTTGAGAGACCTACGATAATCCATGTCTTAGCGGCATCTGATGAAAAACTGTTTACTTCAGCTTTTGATATACCTGATTTGGTGCTGCCTGCGGTGTAGTCTGTTTCAGCGTTTTCACCAACATTTGCAGCAGTTATTGTTCCACTTGCTTGTACTAGAAACAACTGGTTGGGATCGTCTATAATGTTTGCAACGATATCGCTTGCTGCAATTCCACCTGGATAGTGATTACTAAAAGTTGGTTTTTGTGTGGTCGGGTCTGTATAGAAACAACCATTAAAAATACCAAGAATAGTATCACCAGCGGAAGAGGCAATGTCGATGTTGCCGTTTGCAACCATTAAGACAGGATCGCCTTGAAAGATAGCGGAAGCTTCAGAGGAGGCAATTGTATATTCAGTTTGCCCCTGATTCGATACTCCACCACCTACTTTTTGAACGGGTCTAAACCCGAAAGGTGCGTCTGTGTTTGACATGTTATTACTCCTTTGTAATACGTGTTGTTAGTATTGGTTGTCCACAAGAAGGCCGACTTACGACTTGTTTCCTTTACCAAAAGTTATATTGGTTCGCCTTTGGGGTTTACTGATCGGCATCCGAGGATCCTCGATTTTCAATAGGTCGCTGTCCATAGCCTCTTTTTGGCTATCGGATAAACCTTTATAATAAGCGTTACGTTGTTCAATCAACTCTATTGGCATTCGAGCTAACAGTAACCCACCTACCCCTATCACACCAGCGTGTTTACCATCTTCGATAGTTGGAAGTTCCCAATCAGGATACTCATCGGCTCGGACTAATTCCCAACCTTCTCGTATTTTTCCTGAGATGTTTTTATAATCATCAAATCCTCTGACTGAGTCCCTAATCCATCGATGTTTGTAACCATCTGGAGCTGGGGGTGCGTCTAATGAAGAAGGTCTAGTCCAACTTTTTTTACGGGCTGTCTTTTCTCTTGTCTCATTAGATCTTTGCGTTTTATCTACCATATGTTCTCCAATCTATACATATTTTGCGTATTCTTCAAGTGGTACACCTAATTTTTTTGCAATTGCTACTTGACTAGGAGTTAATTTCACTTTTCTAGAACCGCTTGTTTTCTGTGAACGAGAAGCTGAAGCCACTACTTGCGGAGCTTTTTCTTTCACTTCTTTTGTTTCTTGATTAAATTTATGAGGAAATTGATCTTTCATATAGACATTTATTTCTTCATAATATTCATCACTTTTAGGATTTAAGCCTTCTTTTAAAAGCTTTTTGTGATGAGCTAAAGCAGTAAAAGTCATGGCTTCATCTTGTCCAAACCATTTATTTTCTTCGGCCCATTCTTCTGCTCTAGGATCAGGTTGTCTTTGAGCAGGTTGTTGTTGTGACGTTTCAGTCATCAAACCTTCTTTTTGCTTTTCTAATGCTTCTCTTTGTTGTTTAGAAGCTAAGGCTCTTTCTTCTTCTATGGCAAGTCTTGTTAAAGCTCTTTGAGCATCTACTTCAGCATTTACATCATTAGCAAATCTCGCGTCTGTTAACGCTTTTTTAGTCTGCTCTATTTGAGATTTAACCCTACTTTCGTATTCTGAGATATAGTTTTCGTCAAGAGACTTCATTTTGTTCTCTAGATCTTCAGCTTTCTTTTTAGCTGTTTCAGCAAATCTTAATGCTTCTGTTTCTCTTTGTTCAGTTTTTTCTACTCTATCCAAAAGTTTTTTAATTCTTCTTTGAACATTTTTTGAATACTTATCCAAACCATCATCTTTATTTTCTTCTTCTTCAACTACAGGTGTTTCCTCTGAAGTATTCTCTTCAGAAGCTGCTTCTACTTTTTCTTCTTTTTCTTCTTTTCCTTGAAGTTCGACCTCTTGACCTTCTCCACTAGTGTCAATGTCTACCATTTTTTCTTCGGCCATTTTTTCTTCCTCCTTAATAAAGGGTTAATACATCTTTTGGATCTTTTAATTTAGCTAACACTTCGTCATCATTAAGAATACGAATTTCTCCGCCTTCAATCTTAACTCTTGATCCAGCGTATCTAGCAAAAACTATCCAGTCTCCTTTTGCACACCAAGGCCCGTTTGGAAACTTATTTTTGTCTCCGTAAGCGTCCTCTCCCATGCTTAAAATTAAACCGACATTTGTAGTCAGTTGTTGTTCTTCGACAGCTTTATCTGTTAAGACTATGCCGCCTTTAGTCTTTTCTATGCCTCTATAAGGTAAGACTACTATTCTCCATCCTGTTGCTTTAGGGACTCTTTCTAAAGCAGGACCTTTATTCTCTTCTGCTTTTTCTTTCTCTTTGGTCTTCATTCCTTTTGGTAAAATTAATTTACTCATCATTCACTACCTTCTTATATAAATCTTGGTAATCTAACATGAACCTTTCTAGTGCATGCAGTTGACCAAGTTGATATCTGTATTCATCGAAAGATTTGATATTCTGAGTTACAAGAGATTCCTTTTGTTCTTCAATCTTTCTTTGAATAAGTTGTTTTACTTTATAATCGAAATGCTCCATTACTTGTCAGAATTTGTTTTTTTTACCTTGTCGAAAGATCTGATTCCCGCCATGCCCAGCAGAGCTGTCACAAGAGGAAATAAGGTTGCCATGTCAAGTTCAGGTAAAGGAGAATGTTCGATACTAAAAGCAGCTAACACAAACATGATAAACTGTTTTAAAACGTACTCCCATAAAATCGCTAACGCACAGGACATCCCGATGAGGGGGCGCCACGACCGCTGCATAATACCACCAATACCTGTAGCAGTGGATTTAGAATCAGCTAAATTAATTTGAGTTTGTGCTTGACTAAGACTTGCTTCAATTTCTTTAAGCTTAATCTTAGCATTATTTTTTTCTTCTTCACTTGTGTGAACAGAGTCTATTATAGAGCCTACAGATTTAACTAGGTCTCCGCCTAATAATTTACTGAGAACCAATTAACACCCCTAATATTAAGAAAGCGATAGCTATTGCAACATCTCTTTTCTTTATATTAGAAGTAAAGTTTTGAACTTTTGATAGTATTTCCATTTAAAATACTCCTTCGAATTTAAGACCTTTAGATGCTATTCCATAACCGCGTTTATGCTTTTTATCCTCAGGCACTGGACCAACTTTCATGATCTTGCCTGGTGGAAGAGCTTCACCCTGTGAAACAGGGGCCCTTTTTGAGGGTTTTGTTTTTTTTAATTGTTTAGTCATTAATGCAAAGTTATACTTTTTTCATCGCTTTTCAACCTAGTAATTTGATTTTTAATATAGGCATCTGCTAGGTATTCTCCATAACCATCTACCATTACTTCTCTGCTTATGGTTAACATAACTTGAGCTAATTCCATTAAATCATATCCTTTATCTGCTTGTTCTTGTATATATTCTCTAGTTTGATCTATGATTTCTTGTAATCTTACTTCTGTTTTTTTATCTATATTCATGTATATATAGTAAAACTTCTGCAAAATATTTTCACCCTTTATTTTGAGAATTTTTATTTATCATGTCATTTTTTTTATTAACATTTTGAGTAGTCATTTTATCGTATTGAACTTCAGCTCTTTTATCTGCAATGTCGTAAGTAGCTTGTATTCTTGCTTGATCAACAGCTGTTCTTTGTCTTAATCTTTCAGCGTCTAATTGTATTCTTGCTTGATCTCTTTGGACATCACTTTGATCTTTTTGTGCGTCTTGTTGTAATTCTTGTTGTTTTAATTGTATTGCTGGATCAGGCTGGCCTCCTCCTGATAGTTCGTTTGACATTTGTTTTAACTCAGTCATGGACTGTGCCTGTAATCTTGCGATAGTAGCATCCATTTGTTCTTCAGGAAGTTGTCCTTCAGAAATTAAAAATGTTACTTGCTCTTTTGCTTTTAAAGAAACATGTTCTAAAATATGTTTTTGTAATTTCATGGCCATAGGAGGATTACCTAAAATCATTTGATTGGTTCCAAATAATAAATGATTTTGAATATGTGCATCATGATCTTGTCCTTCATAAACTTCCATTAAATTACCATCAAGTAAATCTGCACTTTCAGTTGCTGGATCTTTAGGTCCTACGGGACTATCTTTTCGTAAAATTTCATCCACATCTTTAATACCTAAAGACTCATACATTCTACGATAAGCTTCTTTCATGTTATGTAAGTCAGGAGCACTTTGAGCTAATTGTAATTCAGTCTGAGCTAATGTAACTCTTTGAGCTGTAGAAAAAATATTTGGATCAGAGACAGGTAAAACGTCTAGAGAATCATCAAAGTCTTCAGATTTAATTGTGCGATCAGCGCCTTGAACAGAATAAGGATATGACTCAGGCAAGTAATCTGCAAAAACTTTATAAAGTAATTTAAATTCTTTTTTCTGAGAATAATAAGAACGCTTATGAATAGCTGACATAATTTTAGAGCCACGTTCTAGTAAAGCAATTGTAGTTCCTACTGGAGCATTTTGATTTCCCTCTCCTACTTGCATGTCCGCAATAGAAGCAAATCTTTGTCCAGCCTGAACTATAAAACCTAATAAGCTGTAAAGAGTTTGAGAAGGTTCTTTATATGGAAGAGGTATTAAAGCATTTCTTAAATCACCGTTAGGAGCATCTATATCTCTAAACTCACCTGGTTGTAAAGGGTCTGCATCATCTCTAATTTTAATTCCACGAGTTTTAAAACCTGCAGGTAAATTAGATAATGTTCCTGCATCAATGAGTTGTCTAAGAATATCTGTAGCAGTTCTTGATAAACCACCAATCATATGAATTAAACCAAAACCATAAAATCCAAGACCAGGTAAAAATTTATAGTGAACAAAATATTGTTTTCTTATTTTTTTAGGATCATCTTTTTCATAGTTTCTTCTAATGCCTACTATTTTTGTAGATCCTTCTTCTATAGTTACAATGTAAGGAATTTTAATTCCTGTCATTTCTCCTTCATCATCTTTGTCTTCAAAGTCGATTAAATCAACTGAAGTATGGAACTCATAAAGCTTTACAACTTTATCAGCATAATTAGGTCTAGTACCATCCATATCATCATATTTTCTTTTGATATCGTCTGTTTGATATTCAGATGGCAGAATCTCTATATCTTTATAAAAACCTGAAACTTGTTTTTTTCTAAAATCATTGTAACTCATGTTGATGACATGACAGATTCTTTCGCAGCTAGTTAAATCAGTTGCCATGTAATTTACAACAAGGTCTTCAGGAGGAACGAACTTTGATACAGGTCTTTCCAATAACTCATCATAATAAACTTTTTTAAATGTAGATCCTGCTAGTGGTAAATAAAATAACATTTGATCATACTCAGTAGTATAGTCCTCCATCTTATTCATTAACTGAAAATTCATAAATTCTTGTACACGTCCTGCTCTAGCGTATTTTTCAGGAGTTTCATCTCCCATAATAATAGTTCTTACTGGACCACCTGAGGGTAACAATTCTTTAAAAGCTGTTGCTTGAAACTGAGTAGCACTTTCTGCAAGTAAAGGATGTGTAGCTCCACTTGCTCCTCTAAAAGGATTTGTTCTTTCATCGTACTTAAGTCCTAATAAACTTAAACCATTAACGTAAGCGTCTTCCCAATCTTTACGAGATGTTTTATCACTTTCAAAGTCCGACATTAATTCATCAGAGATTGAATCTAAATCTCTATCTTCAATAACTTCTGCTAAGTTAGAATAAAATTCTATTTCAGGAAGAGCTTCTCTTGGATCAAAATCAAGCGTAGCTCCGCCATCTTCATCCATTTGAATTTCTAATCCTTCAGGAACAGGTACTTGTGCACCATCTACAATTACTTCTGTATCAGACTTTAGTACTTCAAACTCAGGTTGTCCTGATTGATATAATCCTTTGTCTATATTATCTGCCATTGTTTATAGGTCTCGTTAAGTAATTTATATCAACTAATCCGCCTTTTACAAGGGAAGGTATTTTAGGTAAGGACATTACGTACCCTCCTCTTCTCTTTAATTGAATATTAGCTCTCTTTAAAAGATTTATGACTTTTGTTGAGCTGAGGATTTTTTCATATCCTTCGTCTCTGTTTTTTGCGATTTGTTTGATAAGGGAAATGATATTGTCGAACGATTTACTGGAATTCCCCTCTTCTCCCATTCCTTCGGTGATACTTTTTTTAAAGGCATTTTCTAGCTCCTCATATAATTCTTCTCCAATATAGTCTCCAAACCACTTCGAGTCAACAACTTCAACTACTGTGTCTTCTCCAAAAACATCTAAAATAGCTTTTCCAACTTTTTCTGTATCAGGTTTTCCGTCAAAAGAAATTGTATCTAATACAAATCCACCTGGAACTGGAAATACATTGAAATCATATCCTGATAGATCAAGTACTTTTTTTAACTCATCAGGGGAGTACCCTGTTTCAGGTACATAGAAAGAACTTGTAAGATTTTTTCCTTCTTCTATTTCTTCACCTGGTTCAATCGTGGTAAAATTACTAGAAGCTGTAGCAGCTTGATTTAAATATTTTCCTAAAATAGCCAAAGAAAATCTTCTTTGGTCATCAGTCAATGGAATAATTTCTCCTTTTTTATTTGTATAAATAGATGGAATAATTACATTATCACCTACTTGACCTTCAAATGTTCCAAATCCTTTTTGCATTCTACTTACAGAAACATTAGATCCTGTTACAACAGAAAATAATTCTTCTATAATAGAAGGTTGTTTTTCTTTTTTAGTTATTAATTGACTATTAGCGGATTTATTAACTTTACCTATTTGATCCATTAAAACTGAATCGTCAGAAAAGTTATCAACCAACTGTTTTATTTTCATTCCAGCTTGCGTTAAAAAACTTCCTGACTCAACAGTCATCTTTATTGAATCTTCATAAGGCTTAACTGTTTTTTGTATACTTGGTACAAAATCAGCAGAAGTAATTTCTTCTAAATTTAATTTATCATCTTTAAACTCATAACCGAGTTTTCTCATTTGATTGATAACCTCAGGGCCTACTTCAGCATAGTTTGTTGACTGCCCTCCACGATTCTCGGTCCACAAAATAGATTGCAGTTGATAAGGTTGTAATAGTTCCTGGCCATCAGATGAAGTTTCATTTACTTCGTTTGCTAAATTATTAAGAGACATTGTCATTAAAGAATACAAATCAGGATTACCTGCTAAAGCTGACTGATCAATTCCAAATATAGCAGCCATTTGTAGATCGTTAACTGTGTTAGGTGGTCTGTCAGTTGTGCCCATAAAGTAACCAAAACTATCTGTAAAGTTTCTAAACTTAGGAGAATTAATTTGAGCATCAGGTTGTTTTAAAAACTTATCTAAAGATGCTGTTTGTCTGAAACCCATACGAATAGGACGGCCAGCCTTATAATCTGAAAAGACTCCTAAAGCTATTTTAAAATTTTCTTTTGGTGTTACACCACCTGAAGTAATAGATAGAATATCTAAAAATTTAGCCTTATCTTTTTTAGGAAGGTCCCCTAAAAAATCATTAAAGTACTCTGAACTTCTTTCATACCAATATCGAGCTGCTTCATCTCTCTTTAAAGAATTATTTAAAGTATTTATATCAGGCATTTTAAAACCGACTTTATCAACTAAAGCTTTTACATTAGTTCCTGTTCTTTCTTCAAACTCTAATAAAGTTTTATTTTTAATTTCTTCTAACTTGTCATCACTAAAAGTATAGCTAATTGGAGTAGCATCTTTATTAGTGTAGTCAACTTTTCTAACATCATCATTACCAAAAATTTTTATAGGGTTAACTGTTTCTACGTATTCAAAAGGTCTAGCCATTTTCATTTTAGGAGAATATTCTTTAGGGTCTACAAGTGGAGGAGAATCATCCTCTCTCATTTGATCAACAGCTCTTTTTATTTGAAGAACATCTTGTAAATCTGTAAAGGGGTCTTTAGGTGGCTCGGGGGTTGGATCTTTTTGATCTTTTTCTGAGTTTTCTGAAGTGATTAAATTTTTATCTTCTTCTTGTAATCTAGTAATGAGATCATTCATAAGAAGGTTATTAGGACTCAAATATTTTAAAGCGTCCATAGGATCTACATTTTGTAAATTTAAACCAGGGGGCCCCTGATTAGTATTAGCAGCAACTGTTCCTAAACCTAGTAATGAAGCTATTCCTAAAGGTATTGCTACTGGTCCCATTAATCTCCCTTCGCGGTTCGCGTATCGTTAGTCAGGGACATCCTGTCTTCCTCTACAATTAAACCTCTTTCATGAGTTATACCTTGTTCATCGTATTTTTCCAGTATTTCTACTAACTCTGCTGTACTCATTTGTTCCATAGCATCTTCAGCTTTATTTTTTAATTCATAAAATCCTGCTACTCTTCCTCTTGCGACTTCCGCGTTGATGGCTGCTGAGTAGTGATTATTTTCTCGCGCTTCGTCTCGCATTTCTTTGAGAGCTGTTAAATGAGAAGCCATTGATACTCCTGATGTTTCATAGAGGTCTTGTTTCATCTCAGTAATAGCTTCCACTATAAATGGATTTATTTTAGGATTTAATAATTCATGAGCTGTTTGACGGGCCCTTGTTTCCGAGTACCCCGCTTTGCGGGCCGCCTCGCTTGCTGACATTTTCCCAGTTAAAGTACCTTGTACATAATTTGTAACAAACAACATTTGCTTAGGCGTTAGCTTTTGTTTGAGTCTTCTGTCCTCAGGATTAATTTTTTTAATAGTACTCATATTTTTTTTGACTCCTTGGTATACTTGATGAATCATCTTGATCATCAGTTAATTGAACCAAGTTTCCTTGGCGGTATCTTAGCAAAGCTAAGGTTGTTGCGTCAACTAAATCATCGTGCTCTCCGAAAGGGAAAGAAGCACATTCTTCCATTAGTTCAATAGCAAATTCATTATCAGTCCGCCAAACTTGGCCCGACTCAAATATAGGGGCGACTGTATTAACACGGACATGTTTGTCCTGACCGCGGTTCGGGGAGAAAGCAGTAGCATAAACTCCAAAACGTCTAAGCTCATGTATCAAGGGTGTTCCTGATGCTTTTGCTTCAATCAATACTAGTTCAGGGTCCCAATACTTAATATTTTCCATAGCAACTTTTTTTAATTCAGGAAAGTCCCATCTTCCTTTTTCGACATCTAATAAACAAATGTGAGTTTCATCTCCCTCATTAGGATAAAAAATTCCCCAGGTAGTTATAGCTGAATAGTCGGCAGACTCCTTTTTCGAGAAGGCCGTATCATAGCTTTGAATAATAAAACTACATTGAGGGGGAGAAGGTTTATCCCACACGTTCCACCATTCGCGTTTAATGATACTCGTTCCGTCGTACGTGGGATTTTGTTGCCACTGTGCGTTCCACTTGGATGGAACAATAGAAGCTTTCACTGCATCGAGTTCCTTTAACTTCCAGTATTGAGGCCAAATAGGTTTTCTCTTCTCTTCGTCATCATCATCTAAGATGGCAGGAAACTCTACTACATCCCATCTATCTGCTTTAAGCTCTCCCATCTTTTTTACGAGCTGGCCTGTTAAATCTTTTTGAGACCATCGAGTCATAACGACAGCAATTGAGCCTCCAGGTTGAAGTCTTTGTCTAGGTCCTGAAGTATACCACTCATAAGCATTATCCATGGCAGTTTCTGATAAAGCATCTTGCTCAGAATGTGGATCATCAATAATTAATAGATCAGCACCACGACCAGTGATCGCACCGCCTACACCAGCTGCAAAATATTCTCCACCATGATTAGTTTCCCATCTTCCTGCTGCTTGGTTATCTGTTCTTAAGGATACTCCAGGGAATATACGTTTATATTCTCTAGAATTCATAAGATTTCTAATTTTTCTACCAAATCTAACTGCGAGCTCGCCTGTATGGGTAGCTTGAATAATTTTTAATTTAGGATTTATACCCATCATCCAAGCTGGGAACAAGTAACTTGCAAATTCTGACTTTGTATGTCTAGGCGGCATGTTGATTATTAACCTGCAAGCCTTATCTGTAGAAAATTTTTGAAATTTTTCTGAAGTTCTTAAGTGATGGGGCCCTTCTACGAACTCGGGCCATACCGCTTTAACAAATCTCATGAAATTTGTGCGGGCACCTTCTTGTTCAATCCTTTGTCGAAGCATTACCATCGCCTTTAATTGTTGTTTATCAAGCTTTTTATATTCCATATACAGATTCCTTCCTATGACTGTGAAAATGCTGCTTTCCATTGCCCTCGCCTCACAGCGCACGGGCCGTTTTGGGTTGGTGGGGGGTCTAGTTTGTTCGTATTTTGTTCGTTTTTCTCTAAGTACCTAGCGTTCCACATGGTGGAACAAAAGTTTGTCGCATAATATGCATTATAGGCGATTTTAGGGGTGCAAAAAGCCTTATTTTCCGCCATTATTGGTAATTCTCCCTGATTTTAGCGGTGCACCCACCACATCTAGTGGGTCCGAGTTCAGTTGTGCACTGAGAGCACACCAATTTTCGCGATCAACGGCCCGCGCGCAAGGGTTCGCGACCCATTTTGGGTCCAAGAAATCGATTTCGATCGACCTGTACAGAAAAACCTCTCTTGAAGAGGGCACCCTCTGCAGGATAAAGACTCCGTCAAAAATTGCAGAATATTTATGGTGAAATGCTTTTTGGTGAGGTCTCAGACTTTGTATCAGTTTATCACGCTCACAGACCTTACACTCCACGAACAAAACTTTTCTTAACTTGTTAAATAAAATTAAATCAGGGAAGCCATTTATAGTAGTAGTTTCAATACGAATAGGATTGAAGTCGGACAACTTATCTTTCACCATTTTATATAAATTCTTTTCGGGACCCGCCATAAATACACCGTTACATTATTTCATAATGTGGAACAAATCAAGTCAGCAAATCGTTACTAGAGTTTTTTCCAAAGTTATTATTATTAAAATAAATTTTACTAAAAACAGTCTAATTGCCTAGAGAGATTGGAACACTTGGAACACTTCATAAAATAGCACTGTGGACAGGTTCTACTATATTTCTCAACTATTCTAGACGAATGGAACAGTGCCACACTTCATTTCTCTAAAAACTTTTTTTTATTTTTATTTTTTTCAAAAAACCTCTAGTACCGCACCACTGTTCCACATTGTGAAATGCTGAATTTCCCTGTTTTAAGAGCCATAGAGCGTATAGTACGATATGATATAAAAACATACATGACAACCTCTACTTCACTACTCTCCGTTCATTTAAACCGTTTTTATTTTTCAGTCAATTTTAAAATCTTCTCAAACCGTACCATAATTTACCATATAAGAGACCTACAGAGGCCTCTTAAACTCTGACATGAAAATTATCTCTCAAAAAAAAACTTGACAACTCTAGCCTTCTTAAAACCGTTCCACGTTTCGCGGTCCGTAAATCTCAGATTTTTAACCATTTACCTATTTATGATAATTTATAATAAATATGCATCAATTGATGCGTTCGTTGCAATAAAAAAAATGCTTTTTTATGTCGATTATACTTGACCGTATCGACCCATATGGTACATTAACTTATCATCAAATGATGATAGACCAAGAGGCCCTGAGGCGAACAAAACAAGGGCAAGTCTAAAGGGCGAACTTGATGGATCAACAGAGACACCATTCAGAGAGGGTATCGCAGAGGATGCCACACCACCACCAGGTGGGAAAAGTTTCAAACCTCCAAAGCTATACTGATGAGGCCTTAATGGCCGAAACACGTATATGATAGGGTCCTTATATAAGGGCCCTGTGTCTGTAGCACGGGAGGCTATTCAATATGAAAAGAAACGAAAAATTAAAACTTAAAATATCACTGCCAAGAAATACTGCAGACGATATGGACATCGAACTTATTGATAGAGCAACAAGGGTCATCCTTGACGCTCTTATGAGTAGAAAACTACAAAACACTTTAAACTTAAAAATTCACTTAAGAAAAACAGTTCTTAAGGGAAACACTGTAGGTGCTTTTGTTTGTATTCTAAACGGTTCTAAAAAACAAAAGGAACACAAAATTGTCTTAGATTGGAACAGATCAACACCTGCTCTGCTTTCAACTTTGGCCCACGAACTTATCCACGTTCACCAAAGAGTGACTGGAAAACTTCAGTGGAGAGTGTGGAAGAGTGATAGAATGCTCCACGCTAGATGGGACGGCCAAGAGATGGGATTGGTTGATGCAATCGACTATAGAGAAAGACCTTGGGAGATCGAGGCATACGCTAAACAAGATGATTTATATCAACTTGTAAAAAACATAAATATGGACCTTCTTTATGAGAGTGAAGTAAGGTTGGCAAGAGCATAAATATTCCTTCCACGAGGCGCGGTTCTCCCACCGCGTCTCAAACTTAATGAGTGTCTATGGCAGTAGGAGGCCATCACAATGAATAACGAACAAATACAAATATGGGAAACTATTTATACTGAGAACTATTGGTTAGCCAAGTGGAACGGAATTAATAAACTACAGTTTTTCTTCGATGACTATTATCAACTCGAAGTAGAAATTGATAATAAAAATATCGATTTTAAATTTTTAGTGGATCACGCTACAAGAGAAGCAAAGGGAGCAATCAAAACCTTAGAGGCAAATTGGCCTCCAAAAAGAGACTAAGACTAAAAGGGCCCCTTAGGGGCCCTGTGTATGTAGCAGTAGGAGGCTACCTAAAATGTTAAAAGTACTAAACAAAAACGTAAAACTATCTAAAAACAATTTGGGCACACATAGCGGTTCACTTGTTAATTATCTAAACTCAAGACA
>TARA_R110002072_G_scaffold3830_4_pt1 | contig 58766 bp, 49 predicted proteins | sample TARA_R110002072 | Tara Oceans TARA_R110002072 (sample SAMEA4397118) | marine metagenome | biome: Polar Biome; feature: [SRF] surface water layer (ENVO:00010504); material: water (ENVO:00002006), including particulate matter (ENVO:01000060) such as... | depth 5 m | reverse complement strand
TCGGTTTCCGCATCAGCAATTACCTTGATCAAGCCAACAGTATCGTTAGATGCCATAGCACGACCACTTACTGACATGGGAAAACTTCCGACGTTATAGTCTTCGCCAGCTGCTTTCAGCTCCTGCTCAGTCTTACCCACCCACGCCACTTCCGGATGAGTGTAAATTACCGACGGTACACAATCATAATTCACAACGGGCTTATGGCCCGCAATTCTTTCGGCTACCATCACGCCCTCTTCCATGCCCTTATGGGCCAGCATTGGGCCTCGAACAACATCACCCACGGCATACACACCAGGGGCGTTGGTCACACACAAATCATTGACATAAATAAAGCCCCTCTCATCAAGATCAACGCCGCAATCTGCCGCGAGCAAATCCTGGGTGAAAGGACGACGACCAACAGCAACAATCAATTTGTCGAAAGTCTCGGTTTTTTCACCCTCAGAGTCGGTATAGGTGACGGTAACCTTTTTGCCTTTGACTGCACTTCCCGTAACCCGCGTACCCAACCGGATGTCGATGCCCTGCTTCTTAAACTGTTTTGCCGTTTCTTTAGCGATTTGTTGATCCGCCATTGGCAGAAAGTCTTCCAGTGCTTCAAGTACAACCACCTCAGAACCCAGTCGATTCCAGACGCTGCCAAGTTCAAGGCCAATAACGCCGGCACCAATCACGCCTAATCGTTTTGGCACTGATTGAAATTCCAGGGCGCCGGTTGAATCAACCACAATGTCATCCACCAGTGGGCAAGGCGGAATGTCTACTGGCACGGAACCGGTTGCAATAATAATATTCTCCGCCTCAAGCTTTTCAACTGAGCCGTCATGCAAAGTTACGTCAACCTGCCGGCCGGCATTCAAGCGAGCCGCGCCTTCAAATGCAGTCACACCATTGGATTTTAATAGTCCCGACACACCCTTGGTTAGATTAAGGACAATCTCATCCTTGCGGGAAATCATTTTCGGAACATCAATTTTGACGCCCGTGGTTTTTATGCCTAATTCTTCAAAGTGTTCACTGGCTTCCAGGTACTTGTGGGACGTATCTAGCAACGCCTTAGACGGAATACAGCCAACATTCAGGCAGGTACCACCGAAAGCCGGACTACCCTGTTTGTTAATCCACTTATCTATACAGGCGGTTTTTAAACCTTCCTGGGCGGCTCGAATGGCAGCGTGATAACCCGCTGGCCCACCACCAATTACAATGACATCAAACTTGCTCATAAAAATATCTCCAGCTTATATATCAAGCAGAATGCGTGCGGGTTCTTCAAGGAAGTCCTTGATCGTCACGAGGAATCGAACGGCCTCCTGGCCATCAATCAGTCGATGATCGTACGACAACGCAAGGTACATCATGGGGCGTATCTTAACTTCACCATTAATCGCCATCGGACGATCTTGAATCTTGTGCATACCCAAAATAGCTGTCTGAGGTGGATTCAATATCGGAGTTGAAAGCAGTGAGCCGAACACGCCACCGTTAGAAATGGTGAAGGTGCCACCGGTCATTTCATCGATACTGAGTTTGTTTTCTTTTGCTTTTGTACCAAATTCCCGAATACGGTTTTCAATTTCAGCCAACGTCAGACTATCGGAATCCCGAATAATCGGAACCACTAAACCACGGGGAGAACCTACCGCGACACCAATATCCTGGTAGCCGTGGTATACAATATCGTTTGCATCAATAGAAGCGTTAACCGCAGGAAAGCGTTTCAGAGCTTCGATACTTGCCCGTACAAAAAACGACATAAAGCCTAACCGGGTGCCATCATGGGCTTTTTCAAATGCGGCTTTGTATTGTTCTCGCAGATCCATTATCGCAGTCATGTCGACTTCGTTAAACGTGGTCAACATGGCGGCGGTTTCTTGGGCTTCTAACAGCCTTCGTGCAATGCTGGCACGTAGTCGAGTCATCGGCACCCGTCGTTCCACACGGCCATCAACAATGGGGGCTGACTCAACCGGTTCTGGGTTTTTAGCCGGTTGGGGTGGCGCTTGCTTACTAGCGCTTGCAACGGCACTCAACACGTCTTCTTTTGTGATACGACCACCTTTACCTGTGCCGACAAGCCTGGTGACATCAATTTGATTTTCGTCCGCAAGTTTCTTTGCGGCCGGGCTTGCAATGGTTTCTTCAGCGGCAGGCGTTTCGGCAGATTGTTTTTCTGCTGGCGCTGAGGCGGCTGGTGCCGAGCTATCGGCTGCTGCTCCCGCACCTTCAGTAAAGGTCGCAAGCACTTCTTCTGCGAGAACCGTATCACCTTCGTTTTTGAAGATCTCAGTGATGGCTCCATCCGCCGGCGCTACAACCTCCAACACAACCTTGTCGGTTTCAATATCAACAAGAATCTGATCTCGCTTCACTGCTTCACCAACCTGAACGTGCCAGGCAGCAATTTCACCATCGGCGATAGACTCAGGAAATTCTGGTGCTTTTATGTCACTCATAGTGATTCCTTTAAATACTTACTCATCACGTTTAATTATTGTCGCCGTAGAGGGCTGACTGTACGAAGGCTTCCATTTGTTGAATATGCAGCGACATATAACCCGCCGCCGCCGCTGCGGAGGGTTCACGCCCCGCATATTGTAAATTCAACCCGGGGAAAACCTGATTCACAACCCGGCGCATGTGGTGCTGACTGCTATACCACGCACCTTGATTCATTGGTTCTTCCTGACACCAGACAGCACTCGCCAAATTTTTATACTGGCTAACGACCTCTAGCATTCGCTCTTCAGGGAACGGATAGAGCTGTTCGACTCTTACGATAGCTACATGGTTCAGTTGATCTTCGGCTCGTTTCGCTTCGAGATCAAAATAGACCTTCCCGGAGCACAAAATAATCCGCGTCACATCCGCAGGCTTGTTAGCACCGTGATCAGCAATCGCTGTTTGGAACTCACCGTCACAAAGATCTTCAAGAGAACTAATGGCTTGTTTATGCCGCAATAAACTTTTCGGCGACATAATGACTAAGGGGCGGCGTAGCGGTCGAATCGCCTGGCGTCGCAATAAATGGTAAATCTGCGCAGGAGTTGTTGGTACACAAACCTGCACATTATGTTCAGCACAAAGTTGTAAATAGCGCTCCAGCCTTGCTGAACTATGTTCCGGGCCTGCGCCTTCGTAACCATGGGGTAACAGCATCGTCAAACCACAAAGCCTGCCCCATTTATGTTCACCACTTGTTATAAACTGATCAATAACGACCTGGGCACCATTAGCGAAGTCACCAAATTGCGCTTCCCAGATGACCAGAGTTTCAGGACTGGTTGTGGCATATCCGTATTCAAAAGCAAGTACTGCTTCTTCCGATAAGAAGGAATCATAGAGCTTAAACATACCTTCCTCACCAACCTTGGTAAGGGGCGAGTGCTCAAGACCTTCTTTTTGATCATGCAGTACAGCGTGACGGTGAGAGAAGGTACCCCGCCCGACATCTTGTCCGGTCAATCGAATCTTGTATCCCTGTTTAAGAAGCGTTGCATAGGACATAATTTCCGCATAGCCCCAGTTAATCGGCGTGGCACCTGCGGTCATCTTTTTACGATCATCAATAATTTTGCCAACCTGTTTCTGCAGGACAAAACCTTCCGGCAGAACATCAAGACTATTTGCCAACGCCTGGAAATCTTTTAGTGGGTAGCTGGTGTCTCCAGCAGCGGTCCACTCATGATTCAAATAGGGTCGCCAGTCGACAAACATCGACGTATCGGGCTCCGTAAGATAGTCCCAGGCCACAGCGTTACCAACGTCCAGCGCGTCGCGATAGGCATCCACTCGCCGGAGATACTCTTCCTCTGGAATTGCGCCTTCGGATATCGCTTTTTCTGCAAATAGCGCGAGGGTTGTTGGATGTTTACGGATCTTCTGGTACATCACGGGTTGAGTAATCGAAGGTTCATCACCTTCATTGTGTCCACGCCGTCGATAACAAACCATGTCGATGACGACATCCTTCTTAAATTCCATTCGGTAGTCTACGGCTAACTGCGAGACAAAAAGTACAGCCTCGGGGTCATCGCCGTTCACATGGAATATCGGCGCTTGCACCATTTTTGCGATTTCTGTGCAGTAACGGGTTGAGCGAGCATCCTCTCGCCGACTAATGGTGTAGCCGATCTGATTATTTATGATGACGTGGATTGTGCCACCGGTATAAAAACCACGGGTCTGGGACATTTGGAACGTCTCCATCACCACACCCTGGCCGGCAAATGCAGCATCGCCATGGATATTGATGGCAAGCACCTTGTCTCCCGCATCGTCATTCCTACGATCCTGACGAGCTCGAACTGAACCTTCAATAACAGGCGCCGCAATCTCCAGGTGGGATGGATTAAAACCTAGCGCAATGTGCATTTCGCCACCGGGCGTAATGAGGTTCGATGAAAATCCCTGGTGGTATTTCACGTCCCCCGATCCAAAGCCTGGGGTATACCGACCTTCAAATTCATCAAAAAGCTCAGCGGGGTTTTTACCTAAAAGGTTAACCAAAACGTTGATGCGCCCACGGTGGGCCATGCCTATCACCGTCTCACGGACACCTGCGGTGCCGGACCTGTGAATGAGCTCCGCCAGACAAGGAATAAAACTTTCCCCGCCCTCCAGGCCAAACCGCTTTGTACCCGGGTACTTTTTACCCAGATATTTCTCGAGTCCTTCCGCCGCTATGAGTCGATCAAGTAATCGGCGCTTTACGCCATTAGAATAACTTGGGTTCGAACGGGCAGATTCCATTCTTTGTTGCACCCAGAGCTGCTCTGCTTCATCACTGATATGCATATATTCAGCACCAACGGAATCGCAGTAGGTTTGCTCCAGCGCTTCAATAATGTCTCTAAGTGCCGCTTCTTTATTACCAAAGAACAGCGTACCTGTCTGAAACTGAGTATCCAGATCCGCCTCAGACAATCCGTGGTGATCCAGATCCAAGACGGGTACCGGCTGCTTTTCTTCTAGATCTAGCGGGTCAAGGTTGGCCTTGAGATGCCCCCGGCGCCGATAACCTGAAATAAGCTCGCCAACGGCAAATTGTTTACGCTCAAAGTCCGAATGAACGGTACTAGCGGGGACCGGAGAGACCCGGGACTGATTTTTAGACAGGAGTAAAAAATGGTCCCTGATCGTTGAATGGGACAAATCGTTTGTGACCGCACCCTCAACCCGGGGCAAAGTCTGAAAGTAGCTACGCCATTGATCTGGCACAGATGCCGGATCAGATAGGTATTGTTCGTAGAGTTCCTCTACGTAAGAGGCATTACCGCCGGAAATATGGCCACTACGCCACAACCTTTCCATGTTGCTTTCTTGCATTTAGCTAAACACTCCCTGCATACCACACGCAATTCTAAAGCTTAGCATCCCGAACGGGATCCGTGGTGGATGATACAGGAATAAAGGGCTGCCGGACATTATCCGGCAGCCTAGAAGGGCAAAAGCAGAAAATTAATCGTGCCTAAACGGACCGTTTAAGGAGCATGTTGCGAATATGGCCAATCGCACGGGTTGGGTTTAAGCCTTTAGGGCATGCATTTACGCAATTCATGATGCCGCGACAGCGAAATACACTGAAGGGATCATCCAAATTAGCTAATCGCTCATCGGTTGCTGTATCACGACTGTCCGCAAGGAATCGGTAAGCCTGTAATAAACCCGCTGGACCGATAAACTTGTCCGGATTCCACCAAAAACTAGGGCAGGACGTAGAACAGCAGGCACACAGGATACATTCATATAGACCATCAAGCTTTTCACGTTCTTCCGGAGATTGCAGCCGCTCCTGGGCTGGGGGTGCATCTTTATTGATCAAGAACGGTGTGATTTTCTTGTATTGGCTATAAAACTGCTCCATGTCCACAACAAGGTCACGTATGACCGGCAAACCCGGTAATGGTTTAACGGTCAATTTACCCCGCTTGGTCACCTCTGAAACACGTGTCATACAAGCAAGACCGTTCTTACCATTCATGCTGACTCCATCAGAACCACACACGCCCTCACGGCATGAGCGACGATAGCTGATGGTTTCATCCTGCTCTTTCAACATCTCGAGCAATTCGAGCACCATCGGGTCTTTGCCCTTTAAGTCGACGTCAAAGTCCTGCAGATAAGGTTCAGCGTCTTTGTCTGGATCGTAACGATAAATACTAACCTGCATTAGTAGACTCTCTCTTTAGGTACAAAAACACCATCCGGTAAGTCGGTATCGGACTCAAGGATGGACGGTTCAAAATTCACATCTCGCTTCGAAAGCGTCTTGTTGTTGGGATCGTATAACGAGTGACACAACCAGTTTTCATCATCTCGAGACTGGTAGTCATCACGGGCATGGGCGCCGCGGCTTTCCTTTCTAGCTTCCGCAGCAATCGCCGTGGCTTCTGCAATCTCTAACAAATTATCGAGTTCAAGGGCTTCAAGCCTGGCGGTGTTAAAGGCCCGGCTCTTGTCCGTGATTGAGGCATTTGCAATCCGCTCGCGCAAATCGGCTAGCTTGCCAATGCCCTCAAGCATAGTGTCTTCACGTCGGAATACACCAAAACTAAGCTGCATGGTGGATTGAAGCTCTTTTTTCAACTTAGCCACACTTTCGCCGCCGGTACCTTCATCCCAGCGAGTCACTCTCTGGGTAGCCCATTCAAGATCTGAAGCACTGGGTGCTTCAAAATCGACACCCTGATTTAACATTTCAGTAATGTGTATACCTGCTGCCCGACCGAATACCACTAGATCGAGTAGAGAGTTACCGCCTAACCGGTTTGCCCCATGGACTGATACACAGGCTGCTTCACCGACGGCATAGAGACCTTGAACAACCTCATCTTCACCGGCTGAGTTCCTGATAATCGCCTGACCATGAATATTGGTCGGCGTACCACCCATCATGTAGTGGCAGGTTGGGACAACGGGAACTGGCGTCGTGACCGGATCAACGCCGGCAAAGGATTTAGACAGTTCAACAATACCCGGCAAACGGGAATGGAGAATTTCTTCACCTAGGTGATCTAGTTTGAGTAGAACATGATCACCATCGGGGCCTACGCCTCGACCTTCGAGTATTTCTAGAATCATGCTGCGCGCCACAACATCTCGGCCAGCCAGATCTTTTGCGGTTGGCGCGTAACGTTCCATAAAACGTTCGCCATCCTTATTAATCAAGTATCCGCCTTCGCCACGGCAACCCTCGGTGACCAGAACACCCGCACCCGCAATACCGGTTGGGTGGAATTGCCACATTTCGATATCCTGGACCGGATAACCAGCCCGAAGCGCCATACCTGTGCCATCACCGGTATTCATCAGAGCGTTTGTGGTGGACTGATAGATCCGTCCAGCACCGCCTGTGGCGAATACAGTCGCCTTCGCTTTAATGTAGTGGAGCTCACCGGTTTCCATGCAAAGTGCCGTCACACCCACAACCGCACCTTTTTGATTCTTCACAATATCAACTGCAAACCACTCGGAGAAGAACACCGTATCCGCTTTGATATTGCCCTGGTATAAAGCGTGTAGCAGCGCGTGGCCCGTTCTATCCGCGGCTGCACAGGTTCGAGCAGCCTGACCACCCTTACCAAAATCCTTCGACTGACCACCAAATGGTCGCTGATATATCCGGCCATTCTCGGTACGAGAAAATGGCAACCCCATGTGCTCTAGCTCAAACACCGCCTCGGGTCCAACACTACACATGTACTGAATGGCATCCTGATCACCAATATAGTCAGACCCCTTGATGGTGTCGTACATGTGCCAACGCCAATCATCATTAGGATCATCACTAGCAATTGCACAGGTAATCCCACCCTGGGCAGACACCGTATGGGAACGAGTGGGGAAAACTTTTGAAATAACGGCTGTTTTGCGGCCGGATTCAGCCAGCTGTAACGCAGACCGCATTCCTGAACCACCGCCACCGACAATAATGGCGTCAAATTCTAACGTTGGAATATCACTCATTTAACCGTTCCCCCAGAGGATTTTGACGCTCCAAATGACATAGACCGTCAGCAATAAAACACAACCCACCTGGTAGACCAGCCGGATGCCATCGGCGCTAGCACCAAAGTAATGTTCTCGAATGTAGTCCGTACCGATCGTCCACATTCCTATCCAGGCGTGGGCACAGGTCGCCAGCACTGCTAGCAGTGTAAATATCTGCATCCAGGTCTGGGAAAACAGTGCTTGCCAATCCCCATGACTCATATCACCTTGAATCAGTACGATGCCTACCAATGCTACGGTGTAGGCCGCTAAAATTAAGGCTGTTACCCGTTGCACGATCCAATCGGACATGCCATTTCGAGAAAAACTTGTTACTTGAGTAATCATATCCGCATCCTATCCTTGTATGACCCAGATTCCCGCCAGAAAAATCAATATGGCAGAGAATAGGATGGTCAGTCTTGCAGCAAACTTTGAGCCCTCAAGGGTCTCTCCGACACCAAAATCCATCACCAGGTGCTTGATCCCGGCGACAAAGTGGTAAGCCAGAGCAGAAAGTAAGCCCCAGGTGATAAACATCCCGATCGGAGACTTCATCATGCCTTTTAGAGCTTCAAAACCTTCTTCTGAGGCCAGCGACATTTCGAGGGCATAAAGGCCAAAAGCCACGCCAACAAACAAAATGACACCGGATATTCTATGGGTAATCGACGTGAGGGCGGCTAAAGGCCATGCGAATGCCATCAAATCTGATGGGTTCACATTGATGGGGCGATGATCGTTTTGCACAGCAAATTCTCATTTTGGCCTGCTCTCCTCTACACTGAACATAACAATCGTGATTCGATCAGACTATTCATTCAGTTGAGGGACAATAAATCCCGCAGAGCAAGATGTGGCTTTAAGGCGTGGTGCTTCCACGCCCCCTTGTAAGGCGGATAATCATAGTTAGTTTAGTATTAAAAAACAAACTTCGAATCGGGCAAAAGCCTCGCGTCACAAGCCTTTACAAGACTAGTCTGTTTTGGAATGATGATCGCCCGGCCGATCCCAGCAATTCAAATCCAGTAAGAAGCAAAACGTGAGTCCGTCTCATGGGAGTTAAACGATGAAACAAAAAGTAACCATCACCATAGACGGTAACAGCACCGATTTACCGGTGCTAGAAGCAACGGAAGGTACCAACGTCGTGGACGTTAGGGGCCTTATAAAAGAAGGTGTTTTTACCTATGACCCCGGTTTTTTGAGCACCGCTAGCTGCGACTCAACCGTGACCTATATTGACGGCGACGCTGGGATCCTGACCTATCGAGGTTATCCGATTGATCAACTGGCGCAGCAATCTAATCATCTGGAAGTCTGTTACCTACTCTTGAATGGCGAGCTCCCCAGTCCAGAACAACTTCAATCTTTTGAAGCATCCATCAAAGAAAAACAGTACGTAGACAAGACTTTTCAAAACATTTTTAGCGGATTCACCCAGGGCGCCCATCCAATGGCCATGGTTGGCTCAGCTATTTCCGGCCTTGCGGCGCTTTATCACGAAGAAACCGATATCACCAATAGCGATGACCGCATGACCACAGCCCATCGGCTGATTGCTATGATCCCAACCCTTGCGGCCATGGCCTACAAGCACGGAAAAGGCGAATCTTTTGTAGAACCTGATCCCTCGCTTGGTTATGCAGAAAACTTTCTCAATATGTGTTTTGGCGAAACGGGCAAGCCTTCAACCGTAAGCCCAACCATTGCCGCTGCAATGGACAGAATATTCCTGCTCCACGCGGACCACGAGCAAAATGCGTCAACATCAACGGTTCGAATGGCTGGTTCCACAGACTGTAATCCCTACGCGGCTATTTCTGCCGGCGTCTCTGCATTGTGGGGGCCTGCCCATGGCGGTGCTAACGAAGCAGTCCTGTTGATGCTTAATGAAATTGGTGATGAATCTAGAGTTGAAGAATATGTCGCCAAAGCTAAAGACAAAGACGACCCCTTCAAACTAATGGGATTTGGTCATCGGGTTTACAAGAATTTTGATCCCCGGGCCACCGTCATGCAAGAATCCTGCGAAGCAGTATTTAACGAGCTAGGGACCAATGATCCACTACTCAAAGTAGCCCGGCAACTTGAAAAGATTGCCCGGGAAGACGACTATTTTGTCGAACGTAAGCTCTACCCAAATATCGATTTTTACTCTGGTATCACATTAAAAGCGGTCGGAATTCCGACCGAGCTTTTCACTGTTATTTTTACCCTGGGCCGGATGCCGGGCTGGATTACACATTGGAACGAAATGCTCAGCGCACCTTACAAGATCGCTCGACCTCGCCAGCTTTATCTCGGTGAGAAAAAACGCGACTACATAAAAATGAGCGCTCGCTAAATCTCTTTTTTTAAACCTTAACCGGAAACCAAATGAACATTTCTGCACAGATAGAAACATCAAAAGGCACAATCAACATTAACTTCTTCCCTGATGAGGTGCCGATGACAGTGGCTAACTTCGTTAACCTTTCACAACAGGGTTACTACGATGGGCTTAACTTCCACAGAGTCATTGACAGCTTTATGATCCAGGGCGGATGCCCTCAGGGCTCTGGCACCGGCGGCCCTGGCTACAAATTTGGCGATGAATTTGATGCAAGCTTGCGTCACGATGCACCGGGAAAATTGTCTATGGCAAATGCTGGACCTGGAACCAATGGCAGCCAGTTTTTTATTACCCACGTCCCAACTCCGCATTTGGATGACGCCCATGCCATTTTTGGCGAAGTTGTTGGCAGCGAGGATCAAGCGATCGTTAACGCCATCGAACAGGGTGACAAAATTATTTCTATCAAAATCTCTGGGGATGCTGATGAGTTGCTAGAGAGTCAATCGGAACGCGTTTCAGCCTGGAACGAAGCACTAAAAGGCTAGTCGCTAGCAAGTGCAATAAGGGGCGGAGCAGTTTCTGCCCCTTATCTCTGCCTTCCCTCTGCCGTCCCTCTGCTTGAGTTTCCCGTTAGAACGAGCTTAAGCCATACCCTCAAGACATACCTCAAGACATACCTTTAATATAGGTATTCAGATCGAAATAGTCGCGCCACACCTTGATTTTTCCGTCTTCCAATTCAAACATGCCAAAACAGGGCAAATCTACTTGCTTCTCGGCTGCAACCGTTCGGTCTAATCGCTCAACAGCCACACGATTACCCTCTGCAACAATACTAATAATGTCCCACTGGGTTTTTGTCCAGGGACTGATAAAGTTTTTAATGAATGCCTTGAGTGCTTCCCTACCCTGAACCGGCTCGGTAGGAATATTGTGATAAATGCCATCTTCCGCAAAGTACGCCACAAGCTCATCGGCATCCAATCTGGACCAGGCGTTAATAAATGATTCTACAACCTTTGCATTTTTTTCCGGTGAGCTTATCGTCATGTTCAACTGGAAGTTCCAAATTAGCGACTAGAGCACCAGAGTAACGCACTTAACTGCCCTCTAGGAACCCACAGGCCTGAAGGACTTCTTTATTTGTGAATGGCTTTTTTAAGAACCTATCGGCTCCGGCGTTAAGCACACGCTGTTCATTTTCCTCACTGTGATAGCCCGACATGGCTATGACTTGAATATGCATCGTATCCACATCAGCCTTAAGACTCTCGCAAACTTGGAAGCCGTCCATACCGGGCATCATGATGTCCAGCAGCACCACGTCCGGCATCACCTGATGAACTTTACTCCCCGCTTCGAAACCGTCACGGGCACTTTCAACCAGGGCACCGCCGTCTCGAGACTTAAACAGTTCAACGAGAAATCTGTTGAGATGGTCATCATCATCGACCACCAAAATACTCCGATTGCCTTTGCCTTTTAAACGTGACGCCATACCTTCGGCAATAGCAAAACGACGCACCGCGTCCATGCTGAAGCGGCGATGACCACCTGCGGTGGTTCGCGCTTCGAGTTTTCCTTTCTGGGCCCATTGCCGTACGGTGACTGGTGACACCAGTAACAATTCCGCAACCTCATTGGGCGTTAGCCATTCCTTGTTACGCACCCTCATCCTTGCATCTCATCTGTCCCCTTAAGATTAGACGAATATTTTCATTTTAGTGGCCGAGCTTGTGCTGCTTTGGCACACTCTCGCCCTAAATAAACACAGAGGTCATATCCGTGCGCGGAGTAGTTTTGGATGCAGATACCATGGGAGAGACATCGCTCGAACCCATATTAAGGCTTTTGGATGACTGGCAGGTTTACGGTTTTTCTGAGGAACACGAGGTAAGCGATCGAATCCGCGAAGCAGATATTGTGCTCAGTAACAAATCTGTTGTTTCCGCATCGGCAATGGATGCCGCCCCGCAGCTCAAACTAATTACCATTATGGCCACCGGCACCAACATTGTAGATTTAGCCGCAGCAACCAGGCTAAATATCACGGTCTGCAATTCCCGGGGCTATGGCACCGCGTCCGTCGCCCAGCACACCTTAACCCTCCTGCTGAATCTAGCCACCCGTATGCCTAGCTATCTACAGGCTGTAAATGAAGGAGAATGGCAACGAAGCCAGGTATTCAGCTTACTTCAGCATCCCATCATTGAACTCGAGGGGAAAACCCTGGGTATTGTAGGGCACGGCGAGCTCGGTAGTGCAGTCGGTCGTCTCGCGAGGGCCTTTGGTATGCAACTACTGATATCTGCGCGCCCGGGGCAAGCCCAGCTGAAGCCCGGCCAGGTACCCTTCCAGGAAGTACTCGGCACGGCCGACTTTGTCACGCTCCATTGCCCTTTAACCGCCGAGAATAAGCAGATGCTAAATCGAGCAACAATCGGACTGATGGCGCCTCATGCTTACCTCATCAATACTGCCCGGGGTGGTTTGATCGACTCACAGGCTCTCATTGACGCGATTGAAAACAAAACCATTGCAGGTGCTGCGCTAGATGTACTTGAAATAGAGCCCCCGTCTGCCGATGAAGCTCTTGTGGCAGCGGCTAAGCGCCTGCCAAACTTACTCATTACCCCCCATTGCGCCTGGGGCGCATCAGAATCGAGAGACCGTCTTGTTCTACAGGTTGCAGAGAATATTCGCCTGTTTCTGGCCGGTACGCCCCACAATGTCGTTAGTTAATGGTCAGCTAACAGGCCTTTTTGTTACCATTCATTTTTTACCATAGTCATGTAGGAGCCACACCTTGAGCCTAGAGTCCTTTCGCGCGGAAACCAGAAGCTGGTTAGAAGAGAATTGTCCGCCATTGATGCGAACCCCAATGGGTGAAAACGACACTGTATGGGGTGGCCGAAACGCAGACTTTCCCAATGCTGAAGCAAAATTGTGGCTAGAACGGATGGGCGACAAAGGTTGGACCTGCCCCACCTGGCCAAAAGAATACGGTGGCGGCGGACTCAATAAAGAAGAAAACATGATTCTTCAGGAAGAATTAAGACGTATCCATGCCCGCCCGGCGTTGACCTCATTTGGCATTAGCATGCTGGGACCTGTGCTGCTTGAGTACGCAACTGACGAGCAGAAAAAAATTCATATTCCAAAAATTGTCAAAGGTCAGATTCGCTGGTGCCAGGGTTATAGCGAACCCGGTTCCGGTTCTGATCTCGCCAGCTTACAGACCAAAGCCGTGTTAGATGGCGACGACTACATCATTAATGGTTCCAAGGTGTGGACCTCCTATGCTGATCAGGCTGACTGGATTTTTTGCCTGGTTAGAACAGACTTTAAGGTACCCAAACACAACGGTGTCAGCTTCATTCTCTTCGATATGGCATCCAAGGGTGTGACAACCAAACCGATTAAACTAATTAGTGGATCATCACCTTTTTGTGAGACATTCTTTGACGACGTAAAAGTCCCCAGGGAGAACCTGGTTGGTCAAATTAATGAAGGCTGGAGTATCGCCAAACGACTACTGCAGCACGAACGTAGCATGATTTCAGGTATGGGCCTGGGGGGTGGTGGACGCTCGGAACATTCAATGGAGAATCAAGCCAAACAATATGCTGGCGAAGTTGACGGCAAGATTGCGGATCATCAACTGCGCCAACGAATAGCGACCCACAAAATGAATGGTGCGGCGTTTGCTCTAACAATGCAGAGAGCCGCAGAAGAAGCTAAATCAAGTACAGGTCCAAGTGCAACCTCGTCGATGTTCAAACTTTATGGTACCGAACACAACAAAGATCGATACGAGGTACTACTCGAGCTGCAAGGGACTAACAGTCTTGGTTGGGAAGGCGAAGGGTTTAACGATCGCGAGCTTTCCACTACACGTGAATGGCTCCGGTCTAAGGCCAATTCAATTGAGGGCGGCACCTCGGAAGTACAACTGAACGTCATCGCCAAGCGAGTGCTTAACCTACCGGACTAATCCTCCTGACTCCCTATCTAACTTACGCTAGCGCACCAGATACCGAGCGGCCCGTTCTATCCCCTCAACGCTGAGGGGATACATCTGGTCTTCAAGCATTCGTTTAATCATCACAGCGGTATATGAGTCCTGCCAGCGAGATTCTGGAACAGGGTTCAACCAAACAATCTTCCGAAACTGGTCTTGTATGCGCTGCATCCAAACTTGACCCGCCTCGCCGTTAAAGTGTTCAACGCTGCCACCTCGTTCTGCAATTTCATGTCGGGCCATATTGGCGTCGCCAACAAAAATGATTTTGTAATCAGAACCAAATTTTCGAATCACATCCCAGGTGTTGGTTTTGGCTTCGGTTCGGCGATTGTTATCCAGCCATATGGATTCATAGATGAAGTTATGGAAGTAGTAACTTTCCAAAAATTTAAACTCGTAGCGCGCCGCGGAGAACAACTGAGCACAGAGCTCAATGTGATCGTCCATCGTTCCGCCCACATCCAGAAACAATAAGACCTTGATGGAGTTATGTTTCTCTGGCACCTCAACAATATCAAGTAAGCCTCCATTCCGGGCTGTACCGCGGATTGTATTCGGTAGATCTAATTCTAACTCTGCCCCGGTTCGAGCAAACTTCCTGATTCTGCGGAGTGCCATTTTTAGATTGCGAGTACCCAATTCCACATCCGCATCAAAATCTTCAAACCGTCGCAGTTGCCAGAGCTTTTGGGCACGCTGGGACGCCTCACCTGCAAATTCTGATTTAGTCCCTATCTCTCCCTGATCCGATTTCCCCTCACCTTCTATCCCACCATCACCCTCGCCTTTTTCTCCTTCATCGCCGCGCTCTCCTTCTTCTCCCTTTTCTCCTTCCTCTCCTGACTCTCCTTCTTCTCCTGTCTCTCCATCCTCTCCTGCTTTGCCCTTCTCACCCTCCTCGCGACTTTCTCCGCTTTCTCCGTTCTCCTCACTTGGGTCCTTTACGTCACCTTCACATGCATTCCCACTTTCTTTGGCCTCCCGGCTCAAATCCAGTTGCTGGTCATCGTCTTCCACAGAGTCGGAGCCATCACCGGGGAGGGTCGCCCGGGAGAGTTGTGCCAGTGTAGTTTGTTCGTGGTACTCCGAGATCGCCTGGTCAATATCCTGGGGGCGAATATCAGTAAGACCTGATTGCAGAAGTTGCTGAAGTTGGGTTTCGATCTCTTCCTCTGCGAAGAGGGACGGAAGACTGTCGAGGCCAGAAAAAAAGGCGTCAAAGGCACGATCAAATCGATCATAGTACTTTTCATCCTTTACCAAACTGGTTCGGCTCAGGTAATAAAAGTCGTCAATGGCAAATTGCAAAATACGATGTTCAAATAGGTTTAAACAATCCAGGATTTCACGGGTTGAGACTGGGACCCCATACTCACGCAATCGTTCGAAGAAACCTAACAACATCCTATAGTTGCGTCACAATACCCTGACGATACTGCTCCAGTCGGGTTTCGTAGGCAGCACGTTTTTTACTGTCTTGAGGCAGCATGGCGAGCACCTTGTTCATGACCTCAATGGCCTCGTCGAACTGACCTACCCTGGCGTATGCCGCAGCAAGCGAATCGAATCTCTCCGGTGTGGCACCGTTGTCGATGGCTTGCTTTGCCAGAACAATCGCCGCCTCGCCATTACAGACCTTCTCAACAGGACAGGCTGCAAGCAACCATGCCAACCGATTCATTGCCCCGGGCACACCTTGATCTGCTGCCAGTTGATACCAGGTAGCGGCCCGAACATAGTCTTGCTCAACACCCACGCCGCGTCGATAGAGATAACCAAGCGCGTTCTGTGCTTCCCCATGCCCCTGAATAGCAGCAATTTGATAATTGCGTTTTGCAAGGGCCAGGTCCTGTTTAACGCCTCTACCCTTTTCGTAGGCAAATCCAAGATGATAATTCGCCGAGGTCACACCGGATTCAGCAGCTTTTTCAAACAATGCAAATGCTCGTTTATGGTTCTGTGGAGCACCGTCACCGGAAGCATAAATACGGCCCAGGGGTGCAAAGGCCATGTTGTAATTTGCCTCCGCCGCCTGGCGATACAACTCAAATGCACGCTTCGAATTTCTCGGCACACCCTTACCGAACCAATAAAGATTTGCCAGATTAACCTGACTTGCTGCAAATCGTTGCTCTATCGCTTTTTGGTAAAAGCCTGCTGCGAGGACATAATCTTGATCAACCTGCTCCGCTAACAATCCTAACTGATTGAGGGTTAGAGGATGATTAGGATTCATCGATAGCGCGATTTCCAGATCTTGCTTAGCCAGCGCATAAGCGTTCAGCAGGCTGTAGGCGATCCCGCGATTTGCATAAGCCACCACCTGTTGTTCAGCATCAAGCTCATCCTCGAGGAGCATCGTTGATAGGATTGCAACAACTTCGCGGTAATTACCCGTTGCCGCTGCCTGCTGCGCCTCATCAAAATTGGCCATCAAGGGTGAGCAAAACAACAGCAAAGATAATAAAATCAGCCGCAACAAATCATTACCACAATACAGTTTCCAGACCGCTACAATAACAGATTGCAGCCTCTCTCGACATCTGCGGGTCCTGATCGAAATTGGTATACTGCGGGCCTAAATGGAAAACAAGAATATGGTCGCTGAGATCAAGGCAATAGAATCTCCATCCCCTGGACACCGGCCAGCCGACTCGCTGCTATTGGCGCTTGCCTATCTGACTCGTGTTCATCTCAAGCCATTTTCGGCCGAAAGCCTGGTGGCTGGGTTGCCCCTTGAGAATGATCGCCTCACACCGCCACTGTTTATTCGAGCCGCAGAGCGTGTGGGCTTCAAGTCAGCACTTTCAGAAAAGTCTCTGGCCGAGATCTCCCCGCTAACACTGCCTGTCATCCTGCTACTAGAAGAGGATCAAACCGCTGTTTTACTAGAAAAACATGACACCCACTGGGTTGTCGTATTCCCAACCGACGGTGAAATCACCCATGAGATATCCACGGAGGAACTCGAACGCAGGTATCTGGGTAGCTGCCTGCTGTGCAAACCTATACCGGGCACACACAGCGCAGACGAAACCGAGAATCGACAACATTGGTTCTGGGATACGGTAAACCTATCCAAGGGTATTTATCTGGAGGTCCTTGTCGCCTCCTTGCTGATTAACTTATTTGCGTTAGTTTCCCCGTTGTTCATCATGAATGTGTACGACCGTGTAGTACCCAATGCTGCTATCGAGACCCTCTGGGTCCTGGCGTCAGGTGTTTTCATTATTGTGCTTTTCGATCTGGCAATGAAAATGCTACGCGGCTACTTTATCGATATTGCAGGCAAAAGAGCTGATGTGTTGTTGTCGGCAAAAACTTTTGCCCGGGTCATGGATATTCGTTTGGAACAGCGCCCCAAACAAATCGGCTCCTTCGCCAACAACCTGCAAGAATTCGATACCTTCAGAGAGTTTTTTACCTCTACGACTCTCACGACTTTAATTGACGTGCCCTTCGTCATTTTGTTCCTCCTGATCATCTATGGTGTTGGAGGTTCCGTGGCTTTGGTGCCACTAATGGCGATTCCGATAATTCTTGGTATCGGAATATTAATTCAAAAACCACTTCAAAAACTCATTGACGACACATTTGCCCATTCGGCAAAGAAACACGCATTACTCATTGAAGCACTCTATGGACTGGATGCCATTAAGAGCAATCGCGCTGAGGGTGTTATCCAGAAACGCTGGGAAAACTTCACGGGTCATCTAGCGCGGCTCTCACTGAAATCCAGGTTGCTCACCCTCGGTGCTATTAACTTTTCCCAGATTGTCCAACAACTCGCCACGGTTGGAGTCGTAGTGGTTGGGGTTTACCTGATTATGAATGGAGATTTATCCGTCGGCGGTCTAATTGCATGTACAATTTTGACGGGAAGAAGTCTTGCTCCCATGGCGCAGGTTGCCGGCATCCTGACCCGATACCAGCATTCGATTGCAGCGTACCGTTCTATTGATCGTATGATGAAGCTACCGGTAGAAAGGCCCGAAGGAAAAAATTTCCTCCATCGTCAAAACCTTAGTGGCGCGGTGGAATTTAGGGACGTTACCTTTGCCTATCCTGGGCAGACAACCGCTGCCATCAAACAAATCACTTTCGAAATTAAGCCCGGGGAAAAGGTTGGCCTAATCGGAAAAATGGGCTCCGGGAAAACCACAATCCAAAAGCTTTGTATGGGCTTCCATCAACCGGCTGAGGGCACCATTCTCCTGTCTAAAACCGACCTGACTCAACTGGACCCCCACGATGTCCGGCGCAACGTGATTTATGTCTCCCAGGATGTTCAACTATTTAGTGGTACGGTCCGAGAAAACATCACCCTTGGCGCCCCACTTGCCACCGATGAAGAGATTCGGCACGCCGCCCACCTTGGCGGGCTGTTGGAGTTTCTTGAACAACACCCTGAGGGATTCGATCTTCAAGTAGGAGAAAGGGGCAGTCTGTTATCAGGCGGACAAAGACAAGCCATTGCCCTCGCCCGAGCGCTAATTAATGACGCGCCGTTGATGTTGCTAGATGAACCGACTAGCGGCATGGACAGCACCGCTGAATTTGGATTCAAACGACATCTCGAACAAACCTACAGCGATAAAACAATATTACTCATTACCCATAAGACTAATATGCTCACTCTTGTCGATCGCTTGATCGTAGTAAACGATGGTCAAATTGTCGCTGACGGTAAACGTGATGACATATTAAAGGCATTAGCGGGAGTTGGTAATGGGCAATAAGGTGGACTCTCAGGATCTCGAATTTATGTCGGATACCCATTCGGCAATACTAGAAAACCCTCCCTTTTCTAGCCATGCAATATTGTGGGTGACAGCACTCACTCTAATTGTCGCGATTGTGTGGGCGAACTTTGCACGTATCGATGAGGTGGCACATGCAGAAGGTCGAGTTATTCCATCATCACAAATTCAAATTATTCAAAACCTCGAAGGCGGCATTCTCCTCGAGATGCTTGTGAAACCTGGCGATACTGTAAAAGCCGGAGAAACACTCATTCGAATGGATGACACCCGCTTTGCCTCGTCCTACAACGAAGGATTGCTAAACTCTGACGCTATCCTGGCCCGGATCTCCAGGCTTAGAGCTGAAGTCAATACAGAGGCTTTTGAGCCACCGGAAATATTTGCCAGAGAAAGTCGAGAACTCATAATTAACGAAGCTTCGCTCTATCAGTCGAGACAAAACGAGCTTCAATCCAGTCTCGACATCCTTCGCCAGCAATTAACACAGCATCAGCAAGCACTTGCCGAACTACAAGCCGAAGAACAAAAACTAAAAATAAATTCAGAACTTGCCCAGGAAGAACTGTCACTGACCAGACCCTTAGTTGAGACAGGCGCTGTATCAAAGGTAGAACTACTTCGATTGCAGATAGCAGTGAACGAGTCCACGGGCAGACTCAGAGGCGTCCGGCTGGCAATTCCCAGAGCTGAAGCGGTGGTCAGAGAAGCTGAAGAGAAAGTTCAGGAAAGGAAACAACAGTTTGTATCCCAGGCCCGCGCCGAATTAAACGAGGCTGAAACTCAACTCTCTCTACTTTCAATATCAAATGTGGCGCTCGAAGACCGAGTTAAACGCACCGAAGTCCGTTCACCGGTGGACGGCACAGTTAAGCAGGTTCTGGTCAACACCATTGGCTCCGTGATCCAGCCAGGTATGGACCTGGTAGAAATTGTCCCGTCTAACGATTCACTATTGGTTGAAGCCAGAATACGCCCTGCCGATATTGCGTTTATTCACCCTGGTCAGACTGCAACCGTCAAACTCACCGCCTACGACTTTGCAATCTACGGTGGCCTACCGGCGGTCCTCGAACTCATTAGCGCTGATTCCATTACAGATGAACGGGGTGAGCACTTTTTTGAAATACGAGTCCGGACCGAAGAAAATCATTTGAACTCGAATGGTAATCCATTACCAATCATGCCTGGGATGGTGGCAACCGTGGATATCATGACCGGCAAGAAAACCGTTATGGACTATCTATTAAAGCCGTTGAAGCGCGCCCAGGAAAAAGCCCTTTCCGAACACTAGAGTTCGTTGCTTGTTTTTGACCTAGGATTGCCCCAGCGTTGCCCGCAGCTCCCTTGCAATATCTCGCAATTTGGCTTTGATAGCATCAGCATTTTTTGGCCCCATGCGTAACAATTGTTTTTGCGCAGGACTTAACATTTCTAACTTTGGATCTTGATATTCATACATCACCACGGGCCGAATCAGCTTAGCCGGCTCATCAATTTGGGGAGTCTCTAACAATCGCCCTATTCCGCGCAAGATAACCTGATCAAAGTTGCCTGATGGATAACCAAGCTCGCCATAAGCTTGTGCAAACAGTGGCCGAAGCAGCACATAAAATTCAACGGATCGTTTTGTATCAATTGACAACAAAATATTGGTTACATTATTAAATCGATCATAAGAACGTTCATTCATTACATAAACGCCTTCCGATATTTCTTGCACGGACATTTGCCCCCGGGGAGCTAGCGCAGCGGCAGGTTCCTTTGCGATGCTGCCATTTGCGATGTTGTCAGTGAATGCGACGGTTTTACGAATGAGTTCGCTTGAACCTAACCAGGTATTAATTCCCTCATGCCGCGTCAGACTAACCGCGCCATCACGAATCAGTTGGTCACTATTCTCCAAGCGTGGAAGGACAAACGCAGGTTCTTCAGCAACAACCTCGGGCTCCACTTCTGGTTCAGGCTCTGGCGCTTCTGGCTCTATGACTTCGATTGTTGCAGGTTCTGGTATTGCCACAATGTCCGTGACTGTATCTGGTTGGGGTTCAGCGCTTAAAAAATAGTAGGCAAGAAAACCCACCAGGAGTATTCCAGTCACGATCAGTGCTATAAAAACGGGCTTATTTTCAGACATTTACAGTTAACCTCAATCAGTGACGCTATTGTCAATCCATTAGTGGGTCAATCTCAACCCGATTCTGCTCATTCCACTAAACCTCCATCCTCTGTAACAATCGCTAATTGTCCACAGAACTGATGTTTACTGGAGAATCCTAATGTCTAATAGACCCTAATAGCCCAATATCGGTTCCCTCTATTCAGGGTTAGCCAGCTTTAAACCAGCAACGGTCAAGACCAACGGCCCATCTAGGCGGAGATATCCTTCAGTTGCTGGGCATTGGGTTGCTTAATAACACCGCGATCGGTGATCAAGGCTGCAACGAGTGATGCGGGGGTCACGTCGAAGGCGGGATTAAATACCGGGGTATTGGAAAGACAGATTAAAGAATCGGAAAACCGCCTGACTTCTTCAGCAGACCGGCATTCAATTTCAACACTTGCGCCACTCGCGGTATCCAGATCGATTGTCGAGCATGGGCAGGCAACAAAAAAGGGAATTGAGTAAAACTGACAAAGGATAGCAAGGTTGAGCGTACCAATTTTATTAATTACATCACCGTTGGCGGTCACACGATCAGCACCGACTATCACGCCGTCTACCCGGCCAAGTGACATCACGTATGCTGCCATATTGTCCGTAATAAGCGTGTGGTCAACACCATGCCTGGCAAGCTCATAGCTGGTGAGCCGGGCACCTTGTAACAGTGGTCGGGTTTCATCAACATAAACATGCAAGGATTGACCCTCGGTACAGGCCCGGTAAATTGGAGCCAACGCCGTTCCATATTCAGATACCGCCAGTGATCCCGCATTACAATGGGTTAACAAATTGTTCATGCCCTTTAAGAGCGGTCGACCATAATCACCGATTGCCTGACAAGACTGGCGATCTTCCCCATGGATTGCACTAGCCTCCAAGAGCAGTTCACTGACGACAACCAATCCATCACGACTAAGCTCCCTCGCCTTTGCCAGCATTCGGTTAAGGGCCCAGGCGAGATTGACCGCCGTCGGGCGTGCGGAATCTAGATAGAGACAACGACGTTCGAGTTCTGACAACTTAATCAGTGGGCCGGTATCAACCAGCAGACCGTAAGCTGCCGCGATACCAATCGCAGGAGCACCGCGCACTTTTAGCGATGAGATCGCCTCGAATACCGTTTCCGTGGTTTGGCATTTTACCCTGAGCTCTTCGTGAGGCAAGCGAGACTGATCTAATAGATACAGCTCGCCTGACTCCCAAAGCACAGACTTTGGCAACGCTTCCAATTGACCTGGCCCGTTTAGCCAGCCCTTAAGCTTGCGACCATTTCCAGCCGGGTTTCAGTATCCACAAACGTGAAGCCACCGTTAATGCGACTCACAAAATCGCTGTAACGTTCTTTAATGGTTGGGACAATTTCGCCGGGCTCACCCATGACTCCAAAGGTGTTTAGCATCTCATCGGTAATCAACTCACCCATTTCTGCCCACTGACCTTGCTTCGACATCGCATTCAGTTCCGGCTGCATGTCTCCCCAACCCTGAACACCGAGTACCTGCTTATAGGCAGGCGTCGAGCCGTAAAATGCAATACGGTTCTTGGCTTCGAGCTTGGATGCATTAAAAGTTTCTTCGTCCTTTCCAGAAACAATAAAGGGCGTGTATGAAATTTCGAAGTCATCCATCGAACGACCAGATCTTGCAAGTCCCTCGGCAATAGCCGGAAGGGTCACTTCGCGAATATATTTTTCATTACTAAAGGGATGAATAATCAGTCCATCTGCAACTTCGCCGGCAACCCGGGTCATCACCGGACCAACCGCTGCGAGTGTCACCTTGGGTGCACCATACTGTTTATCCTGGGGAGTAAAGGCAGGCGTCATCAATGTGTGATTGTAATACTCACCTTCAAACTTCAGGGGTTCATCTTCATACCAGTTCGCCCAGATTGCCCGCATCGCGGAAATTAGTTCTTTCATCTGATTAGCCGGAGCGCCCCAGGGCATGCTGAATCGTTTTGTGATGTGTGGCCGAATCTGGGACCCAAGACCCATTGTAAATCGCCCCCTGGAATAAGCATTTAGGTCGTGACCAAGATTTGCTAACACCATTGGACTCCGAGCAAACGCCACGGCAATTCCAGTTCTTACTCCAATTCGTTCACTGTGCTCCGCAGCTAACATGAGCGGAAAAAAGGGATCATGGTTCATTTCAGCGGTACCTGCGCTGTCGTAACCTTCCGCTTCCAACTTCTTAACGTGGTCGGGAATTTTGTGCCAATCCTGAGTTAAATGTGAATCTACGTACATGGGGTCACCCTCTTTTTAGTCATTTGCTGGTCAAATCGAAGGCTCAACCATACCGACTTTAGCAGTCGCTATCTAGCGCCTAGAGAGCGGTTCAAGGTAGTGGATATTTGAAGTATTGCGGAGTTGCTGGGCAGCTTGATCCGGGTCGACATCATTCAAAAAGTGCCCTCCTCCGGACTCAACTCCAGCAAGAAATTTCTGCAAGGTGGGCTGACGCATCAATGGATGGATTTGAATATGGCAGTGGTAAACCTCACCGTCTCCTACTGGCCCCTGATGCAGCACAAGCATGTATGGAAAAGGCATATTCCATAGGTTATCAAAACGTACCAGCGTGTCCCTTAGCGCCATGGCAAGGTCTTTTCTGGCGGAACTCGACAATTCAAATAACCAGGCTTTTTGTTCCCGAGGGCAGACAAAGGCCTCATAGGGAAAACGCGAAAAGTAAGGTAAGAACGCAAGGGCGCCGGTATTTTCAACAATCACCCTACTATTGGACTCACGCTCACTGGAGATAATATCCGCCATCAAACCTCTGCCGGTCGCCTTTAGATGAGACTCCATAGCAATTCGTTCTAATTCAAGGTTTTTGAATTCGAAGCTCGCCCCATACAGCTGGCAATGGGGATGGGGGTTGGACACGCCAATTACAGCACCCTTATTTTCAAATATGAGTACCTGATGGACGTCCGATCGCTGCATCAACAATTGAGTTTCATCCGCCCATCGGTCGATCACTGCCTCAAAAGCACTCCGATCGAGTTGCGCAAGGGATTGGCTATGATCAGGGGAGTAGCACATGACTTGAGTGGTCCCCGTCGCAGGAGCATTCCGGTATATGCCCGGAGCCGTTGCAAGATCACGTGGTGCTTGGTCGCTAAAGGACGGGTGATCATTGTTAAAAACAAACAACCCATCATAGTTGGCGTTACGCTCTCCGGACACCCGGACATTTCCCGGACAAAGGTAACAGTTAGAATCAAAAGACTGCTGCTGACCAAGGTCCGAAGCTGGTGCATCCGCCGAGGACCATGGACGTTGATTTCGATGGCTCGTAATGGTGACCCATTCATTCCGAAGTGGGTGCCAGCGTCGTTCCCAGACACCGTTTGATTCGGTGGGAGGTGTCATCTCTTCTAAGGGTGTCAGGATTGCAACCTCGGTTGCTCCTCCAGGTCTGTGGATTCGGGCAATTCAGTGACAAAATCGACATGCCGCATCAAGGTATATTGGTAGGCTTCCACCAGCGCGTTCCAGCTTGCCTGAATGATGTCTACATTGACGCCAATCGTACCGAAAATTTCACCCTCAAAACTATGCTCCAGATAAACACGAACCTTTGCCGCGGTTTCTTGAGTGCTATTAATAACTCGAACAGAATAATCCGTTAGATGTAGATCGAGTAAAGTCGGAAACTGTTCTACTAGTGCTTTTTGCAGGGCTTTGTTTAAAGCATCAACCGGGCCGTGACCTTCCGCTGCACACAATTTCACATCGTCACCAACTCGAACCTTAACGCTGGCCTCAATTAATCCATCAGACTCCTGCGGGTCCTCGTTCGAAGGACTATAGATACGATAATACAGCGGTTCAAACTGAGGCATATAACGGCCGATATGTCGACGAACCACAAGATCAAAACTGCCATCAGCATTTTCATAGGAGTATCCGGAGTGCTCTTTGTCTTGCACTTCTTCCAAGATTGCCTTAACAGCGTTGTTATCTTCTAACTCCGAATAACGGTTGGCCAGTTTGGCCCGTAAATTTGAACCGCCGGCCAGTTCGCTGATAAGAATCTTTCTCGAGTTCCCCACAAGTTCAGGATCAATATGTTCGTAGGTTGATGGGTTTCTTTGCACCGCACTGACATGCACGCCACCCTTGTGAGCAAACGCCGAGGGTCCTACATAGGGCTGACCGGTAGGCCCCTGTATATTTAGATATTCCCAGACAATCCTGGATAGATTTGTTAATCCCTTAAGGCGCCCCTCTGGCACGCATTCATAACCCAGCTTAAGTTCCAAATTAGGGATAATGGACGTTAGATCAACATTGCCACAACGTTCGCCAATGCCATTGATCGTGCCATGAATTTGAACGACCCCTTCTTCGATTGCACGGAGCGTATTGGCGACACCTAGTCCGCCATCGTTATGCACATGGATGCCCAGTTTGATACCGGGGATTTCTTTACGTACCTCACGAATCGCATGGCCAAGTTCATGGGGCATGACTCCGCCGTTAGTATCACAAAGGATCACCCGGCTAGCACCAGCGTCTACAGCACACTGCAGTGTTGCCAGGGCGTAACCCGGGTCGCTGCGAAAACCATCAAAGAAATGCTCAGCGTCGTAAAACACAGGTTTCGCCGTTGCCGCAACCAGGTGCGCAATTGAACCGCTGATCATATCCAGGTTCTTATCCGGTGTTACCCGGAGTGCTTGCTCAACATGGAGATCCCAGGTCTTACCAAAAATGCAGGTTGCATCAGCTTTTGCTGCAATTAGTTTTTGCAGGAAAAAATCATCGGCGGGTTTAACATCCGAGCGGTGGGTTGAACCAAAAGCAACAATCCTGGCTGTGGATAAGTCTAAGTCTTTGGCCCGAGCGAAAAACTCGTCATCCTTGGGGTTTGAGCCTGGCCACCCGCCTTCAATAAAGTCGATGCCCATAGCATCCAATGCCACGGCAATATCTAGCTTATCACCCAGACTTAAATTGACACCCTCACCCTGATTTCCATCACGGAGTGTTGTGTCGTAGATTTCAATTTTTTTCTTGGCCATCCCAATCCCGGGGTTATATGTAGCCTAAGCGTTGGGCCGTTACCTTAATCGCGTCATTAGCCTGAAGCAAGGTATCAAGCGGGTCGTAGTTCGCCGCTAGAAACGCTTCCCGGCTACTTTCTTTCATAGTAATCGGGAATATCTGATTCGCACAAATCACCTGCATAGCGTTCAGGTCTACCGTCAAGTCAACCTCAGGTTCATTTTCGATGATCTTAGCCAACATCTGTCGTAGAGGTTTTTCCATGACAACACAGGGAATTCCGAGGGTGGTACTGTTGCCCTGAAAAATCTCGGCAAAACTCTCAGCAATCACCGCCTTGATACCAAATTTCTGCAGTGCTTGAGGGGCATGCTCACGACTCGAGCCGCAACCAAAGTTGGCATCGGACATCAGCACCTCAGCGCCCCGGTGGGCCTCAGCATCCAGTGGGTGATTTTTACTCTTGCCTTCTGTGTCGAACCTCTCGTCAAAGAAAAGCGAGGGTCCCAATTCATCAAATGTCACACACTTGAGGAATCTAGCCGGGATAATCCGATCTGTATCAATGTCATTCCCGGCAACATAAACCCCTTTGCCGTTAATTTTTGTAATGCCGTTACTTTCCATAATTTGTCCGCTTTTGACTATTTAAGTCCAAATACTTCCCGGGCGTCTGCCACCTTACCTTCAATCGCCGATGCAGCCACCATAATTGGGCTCATCAAAATCGTTCGACCTGTTGAGGAACCCTGACGCCCGATAAAGTTTCGATTCGAGCTGGAGGCGCACACTTCGTCACCCACTAACTTGTCAGGATTCATAGCGAGACACATTGAACAGCCCGGCTTCCGCCACTCAAATCCAGCCGCTTCAAATATCTCGTGTAAACCTAGAGCGCGGGCCTGGGCATCTACTTTCTCTGAGCCGGGTACCGCAATGGCTTTAATGCCACTGGCAACTTTATGACCCGGTAATAGTTTTGCGACTGCTTGAAAGTCCGATAATCGACCATTGGTACAGCTACCGAGGAAAGCCACATCAATCTTTGTGCCTTTGATAGGTGTGTTGGCAGGGATTTTCATGTATCCAAGGGCATCGTTAATCAGATCTTTCTCAAGACCTTCAACCAATTCAGGATCCGGCGTGGATTCTTCGATCGAAATTGCCTGTCCGGGAGTAATGCCCCAGGTCACAGTAGGTCTAATCTCATTTGCCTGTATCACAACTTCGTCGTCAAAGGTGGCATCAGCATCGGACGCATAGGAAAGCCACTTTTCTGCTGCAGCATCAAAATCGGCACCGGAAGGCACTCGCTCCTTGCCCCGCAGAAAATCAATTGTTGTCTGGTCTGGATTGATGTAACCACAACGAGCACCGCCTTCGATGCTCATATTACAAACGGTCATCCGCTCTTCCATTGTCATGGCACTAATCGTTGACCCAGCATATTCGTAGGCATATCCAACCCCACCATTCACGCCAAGGGTGCGAATAATATGCAGCGTGACATCCTTCGCTGTAACGCCTACAGCCAGTTCGCCTTCAACGCTAATCCGTCGAACTTTCAGGGGGTCCATTGCCAGGGTCTGGCTTGCCAGAACATCTCGCACCTGGCTGGTTCCAATACCAAGGGCAATACAGCCAAAGGCACCGTGGGTTGAGGTATGACTGTCACCACAACAAACCGTCAAACCTGGCTGGGTCAAGCCGAGTTCGGGCCCTACAATATGCACAATGCCCTGGGAACCCGATTCAGGAGGGAAGAACTCAATACCGTGCTCGATGGTCGCGTCACTTAAGACCCGGATCATCTGCTCGGCCATATCATCCTTTAACGGACGGGATTGATCATCCGTGGGAATAATATGGTCGACGGTTGCGAAGGTGCGTGAAGGATAAGCCACCTTAAGCCCCTTATCCCGCAGCATTCCGAATGCTTGAGGACTCGTGACCTCATGGATCAGGTGCAATCCGATAAATATTTGGTATTGACCACTGTCGAGTTTCTGCACGACGTGACCATCCCAGACTTTTTGGTAGAGATTCTTGCCCACTGGCGATTCCATCCAAGGTACTAAAAACGAGGGCGAATTCTAGCATCTTTGATCGGACTGAGAATTCCAATCCGGAATCTTCGAAATTACTGGACGACCCCTCTTACGTCGCGATTTTGCAACTAACCCATCACTAGAATCACCTAGCCGGATTTGCGGGCCAACTCGAGTACCTGACTGGCGAGTTTAGAGTTCGGCAGGATTTCATAAAATACTTCATCGCCCCGCTCAGATTGCACCTGCTCGTTTTTCCAGCGCCCAACCTTACCTTCTCGAATAACCAGTTCACGCTCTTTACCCATGACATCCGGAAACCTGCCGACAAACATCATTTCTGTTGTGTCGCCGGTCTTCAGCTTAAGTTTTTTGAGGGGAATCTCAGCCATCAATTTTTTGAATCCCGGCAACGACAACATAATGCCATTCAGGTTGTACTGAATATGGCGTTGGCCCTTCTCTCCGAGTTGCTCATCGTCGGCGGTCATTTCCAAAACATCCACATTAAAATGACCTTTGTATCTGTCTCGCAAACGCCAGGAACAGGAGGAGAGCCGATCTGCATCACCAATGGCAGAAGAAATCATGATGGGTCTACCTTCATCAAACAAAAAGAGAGGCTTATCATCTGAAAAACAAATGCCGATGCCCACCTCAAGCCCAGGCAAACCTGTTTTAGCCGCATGGGAATTTTTAGAACTGACGATATCCAAAATTTCTTTTGCCATACCGCAGGCGCGAGACATCGCATACCAATGATTCGGTGCATCGCTGTGTTCATAAAAGCCTAGGATGACCGCGTCACCTTCGATAAATACTTTGCTCGCGCCGTACACCGCAAGGCGCTCTGTGATGGGATCAAAAAATCGTAACGAAAAGTAGGAAGCGGGATTCAATTTTTGCTTGAGCAACTCTCTTGTAACCGTGGTTGACCCTCGAACATCAGCCTTGAGAATGACATGGTGAATGATTTCAGACTCAATATTTTGTACCTCTTTTAACTCGTCAGGATCTACGAGTTCATAAAGCTTTCCCCCGGCACGGGCCAATTGTATTTCCTTGGCTTCGGAAATCACATTAATTCTGTTTAGCGCCCGGTGGGCAAAACGAAAATACTTAAGGTGTAACCGATAGCGAAAAAGATCGGAAAGCAATCGTAGGAAATATTCATCACCCTCCTCTTTGATCACCTTGCTGATCTGACCTTCTATCTCATCAAGACGTTTGACCAGTACCAGAGCGCCATCTTTAGACCGATCGAGACGTCCAATCGCTTTTTTGCTTTCATTGCCTGCGATATACGCGCAGGCTAATCTGATATCGAGCAGTTGCTGATCTTTGGGCGTCCAATTCCCGCGAAGCAGATAACAGGCGACTGCCTCGCGAAATTCCACCTCGCTATACATCTTGCCACGAAGTTCTGTGATCAGCTTCTTGAGTTTTTTCAACTCTCCTTTAACATCCCATTGCCCTTTCATACCGAGGGAGTCTTTCAGCGCTTTAAGTTCACGTTCCTGAACAACGGGGTCAAACAGAGTGCGCACGTTGCCCGGATGCTCTAGCCAACTGTAAGACTCGGTCAGCGTTGTGCTCTGGTCTTCGCTTGGTCCTAATATATCCTGGGAACTGAATAGACCATGCAAGGTGTCAAATACCTCGGTGGATTCGATTTTTGCATCGGGTTTTAACGCTTTGGAATCAAGCTCAGGAATTGACTCATTCAGTGTGTCTTCAAGACGAAGATTAATCGCGGCAAAACCTTTTCCGCCATTGGGCCAGAGGGCATAACATTCTGCGAGCATGCCAATATCGATGGGCGACTCGGCACACAACATTGGGTTGAACATGACATTTAGCAGGTCGCCATCATCCTCGGGCAATATCTGACGCCGCAGGTCCCGTAGGCCGTTCTCTTCCCGTTGTATTTGCTGAAACACAGCACGATTAACCCGAAATAGGAATTCATCGTGGTTTTTGCGCAGCCACGCGAGTCGTTCCTGAGTTGCAAGTAAACTTCTAGAGCCTGCAAATTGTTGTTGGGCGACGGCAGCTTCAGTTTCGTCATTCAATTTAGATAGGGCCCTGCGAACTTCTTTGAGCAAAAATTTAGTCACGCCAAATTGCAGAACTCTCAAATGGGAAGCCGGCAGGTCGGATTTAGTCCGGTGTAAGCTGGCAGTCATCATTTCCCGATAACTGCTCCGAAATTCTTCCATCTCCTCAGCTCCGCCGGTGGGACGATTTCCCGCCGCGACTCTTTTTGCTATCCGCTCAATGATCTCCCTGCCCTGCAACACAAAATCGTCACTCAATCGAACGTCAATATGATAGTTGTCGATTCCTCGAGAAAGCATGTCCGTATCGAGAACACTGTCCCTGGGTATTTCGACCCGGCTTAACAGATGCGACCGAGCGCTGGTTTCAGTTACCTCGTTCAACTCATTCTCCGTTCAATTTAGTTTATTCGGATCACTTCTCGCCTAGGACCATGATCCCCCGGTGATGAACTGAATCTGCCAGGAATCTTCGCCCCACAGCCATCGCAACAGCCATTTTGATCCAGGTGCCAGTCTCCCAGCTGATACCAATCCCGTTCAATTACAGCATGATCACAGGCCGGACAGTAGGTAGAACCGCCGGTGATATCGTGCACATTTCCAGTATAGACAAACCGTAGGCCACTATTGAGTGCAATTCGACGGGCCCGAGTTAGGGTTTCTGCGCTGGTTGGGGTGATACTTCTCATCCGATAATCGGGGTGAAATGCGGTAAAATGGATAGGTACATCACAACTGAGATGCGTTGCAATCCAGGCCGCCATTTGCTCAATCTCGCGATCACTGTCGTTCTCACCCGGAATCAATAGGTTAGTAATCTCAAACCAGACATTTGTTTCATGGTGAAGATATTCCAGAGTATCGAGAACTGGAGCCAGACGGCCGGCACAAATCCTGTGATAAAAGCGGTCGGTAAAGGCTTTGAGGTCAACGTTTGCGGCATCCATATGGGAGAAAAATTCCCGCCGGGGTTCGGGGTTCATATACCCGGCGGTCACCGCAACCGCTAATATTCCCGCCGCCCGCGCCGCATCTGCCACATCAATTGCATACTCATGAAAAATGACCGGGTCATTATAGGTAAACGCAATGGATTTACAGCCGTGCTGTGCTGCCGCCTCGGCAAGACTGTCTGGCATTCCCATATCAGACAGTGTCTCAACTTCAGACGCTTTACTGATATCCCAGTTTTGACAAAATTTACAGGCCAGATTGCAACCCGCGGTACCAAAAGAAAGGACACTCGTGCCAGGATAAAAGTGGTTTAGGGGCTTCTTTTCGATAGGGTCAATACAAAAGCCACTTGAACGTCCATAGTTCAGCAGTACCACCTCACCGTCCCGGTTACCCCGGGCAAAACATGCCCCTCTTTGCCCTTCCTTCAATTGGCAGCTACGGGGACAAAGGTCACATTGCACCCGACCGTCCGGCAATTTTTGCCAATAGACCTGGTTTTTCGGATTTACACCATGTTGATAGGTCAAGATTGAGGACATTGTCTAACCTTTCTTAGGCCTTTCTTTGGTCTTTCTTTAGCCTGCCTCTAACGATGGGTCATACTTCGGCTTCACGCTGATGGCACTTCTCACCAGCAGCGGGCTAACCATGGTCAGGCTTGATTTCACTGGTTATGATGGCGAGAGTATATCGTTGACCAGGTGGAAATGACTGAAATCAGACCAACTGCAGTGGCGGGCTCTTTTTACCCACTAGACCCGATTGTACTGCAACGGGACGTAGACGGATTATTGGCTTTAGCCAATCTCTCCGCTGCGCCTGGTTCCCAGCGGCAGCCCAAGGTCATCGTTGCGCCCCATGCGGGGTACATTTATTCAGGTCCCCTTGCCGCTAATTGTTACGCCCCCTTGTACGGGTTTCGAGGCAAGATCGAACGTGTTGTGCTGCTTGGCCCAAGCCATCGGGTCTCCTTCCGGGGCATAGCAGCGCCCACAGCAACAGCCTTTTCCACACCTCTGGGCAATATTGCCATCGACAGCGAAGCCATTTCGAAAATCCTGCCGATAGAAAACGTCGGATTTTTGGATGATGCACACGCCCAAGAACACAGCCTTGAAGTCCATCTGCCCTTCCTCCAACGAGTACTCAGCAAATTTGTCCTGGTACCCCTGATAGTAGGAGATGCGAGCCCAGTCCTGGTTGAATCCGTGTTGGAGGCGCTATGGGGGGACGACACAACTCTCATCGTGATTAGTACTGACCTGAGTCACTTTAACGACTATGGGGAAGCACGCAAAATCGACCGTCATACCTCAAACAAAATACTGCAGCTCGAATCCAACCTAGTCGGAGCGGAAGCCTGTGGCTGTCGACCACTTAATGGTTTACTCCGACTGGCACAAGCCAAACAGCTTGAAATCGAAGAAATCGGCGTGGTTAATTCTGGGGATACGGCGGGTGATCGTCAGCGTGTGGTGGGGTATGGCGGGTTCCACTTGTTTGAAACCCAGGGATTAGCCCCAACTTTAACGGACAGTTTCAGCAAGCCGGTTCAGCAACAAATTCTACATGTTGCGAGACAGGCCATTTACCACGGCCTAACAAGTGGCGAGACGCTAACCCTGGAACCAACACTATTTGATCCTCAACTTCGGCGAGACGGGGCCTGCTTTATCACGCTAAAAGTTCAGGGACAGCTACGCGGTTGCATCGGCTCCCTTGAAGCCCATCGAATGCTATTGTTGGATGTCGCCCAGAATGCTCAAGCAGCCGCTTTTAAAGATCCGCGTTTTGCACCTCTAACGGCGGCTGAATACTCAAACCTGATGGTTGAGGCCTCAATCCTCAGCCAGCCGGTATTCCTCGGCAAGCTTGAATTTGAGGAATGTCTCAGGCAAATAAGACCGGGATCCGATGGGGTCATCCTGTGTGAGTCAGGCAAACGCTCAACCTATTTACCCAGCGTCTGGGAACAACTACCTGAGCCAACAGATTTTCTTCGTAGTTTGAGACAAAAAGCGGGTTTACATCCCGATATCTGGCAAGACTGTGAAATCTGGCGCTACACAACCGAGAGTTTTGAATAGTGAATTTTGTGAGTAATTCCTCAACGCAGTTTGAAACAGCGCGTTTAATCATCAAAAGCTGCGACCCCGCATACACGGATGGCCTGTTTCAAGCCGCATCCCAGTCAGTTAGTGAGGTTTATCCCTTTCTCCCCTGGTGCCATCCTGACTATCAACGGGACGAAGCTGAGCAGTGGCTAACCTATGCTAAAGCTCAATGGCAGGACGGTAGTGCATTTGGCTTCAGTATCTTTGATCGCAATAGCAGCCAACTCATTGGTGGTTGTGGCGTAAGTCTGATCGACGATCATCCGGTTGCAAATCTTGGCTACTGGATACGCAGTGGTGAAACGGGAAAGGGCCTCGCCACCGAGGCTACCCTCGGCCTTGCGGATTTCGCCTTCCGACAGCTTGGCCTACTCAGACTTGAAGTCATTATGTCGATCAAAAATCCAGCTAGTCGCAAGGTTGCCATCAATTCCGGTGCCCATTTTGAGGGTACCCTGAGAAATAGACTATTGCTTCACGGCCAATGCCACGACGCCTATCTCTACAGCTTGATTCCAGATATCTTGCGCCTGTAGTAATTTATGTAGTTTTATTCGTCTTTTTAGCTTTTTATAGCTTCTAACACTTAATAGCTTCTAACACTTTTAACAAGTTCGACTAACAAATCCAAAAATGGGGAAACACCATGAGTGAGAGCGAAATCAAGGCAAACATGCAGGCTATCTTAGATCGCCAAAAGCAGGACTATATTCGGGAGGGCGTGGTGAGTGCTGAAACGCGCATTGACCGATTGGATCGCTCCATCAATCTACTTAAAAAGTATGGCACTCAGCTATGCGAGGCAATGGCAGCAGATTTTGGTCATCGGTCTCTCCAACAGTCCAAGCTAACCGATATCGACGGATCTATCGGCCCCCTCGAACATGCTAAAAAAAATCTACGTCAGTGGATGCGACCAGAAAAGCGTAAATCCATGTTTCCTTTAGGTCTACTGGGTTCAAGATCTCGCGTTGAGTATCAACCCCTTGGTGTCATTGGTTGCATTTCACCCTGGAACTTTCCGGTCCAACTGACTTTTGCACCGCTCGCTGGTATTTTTGCAGCGGGTAATCGCACCATGATTAAACCGTCTGAATTCACACCAGAAACCTCAGCACTTATGGCCAAAATGTTTGCCGAAGCCTATAGCGAGGAAGAAGTGGCGGTGCTAACCGGCGGACCAGAAGTCGGCAGCGCATTTAGCACCCTTGCCTTCGACCACCTTTTGTTTACTGGAGCAACATCAATTGCCCGCCACGTCATGCGTGCAGCAGCCGAAAACCTGGTGCCTGTGACCCTAGAACTCGGTGGAAAGTCGCCGGTTATCATTGGTGAAAACGCTGATATGGAACTGACCGCGGCGAATGTCATGGCGGGTAAGACAATGAATGCAGGGCAAATTTGCCTTGCACCGGATTATGTCTTTGTTCCGGAAAACCGCGCGGATGACTTTGTTGCCGCCGCCCAGGCCTCGGTGAAAAAGATGTTCGCTAATTTAAAAGATAATCCAGACTACACCTCAATCGTCAATGAGCGTCACTTTGAGCGAATTAATGGCTACATAACTGACGCCAAAGAAAAAGGTGCTACCGTAGTTGAAATAAATCCAGCAAGCGAAGATTTTACCCAGCAAGAGCATCATCGCATCCCGCCTACATTGATTATGGATCCAACCGATGACATGAGCGTCATGCAGGAGGAAATCTTTGGTCCAGTGTTACCGGTAAAACGCTACAAGCATATAGATGAGACAATTGCCTACGTTAACGACCACGCTCGTCCCCTTGGCCTCTACTACTTTGGTCAGAGCGCTGAGGAAGAACAAAAGGTCCTGACTCATACCACCTCAGGCGGTGTCACTGTGAATGATGTCATCATGCACATTGCCCAGGAGGACTTGCCGTTTGGCGGAGTCGGGCCGAGTGGTATGGGCTCCTATCATGGCTATGATGGTTTCAAAACCTTCAGTCATGCAAAGGCGGTCTACTCCCAGTCGAAGACCGTTTCAAAACTCGCCGCCTCGATGCGCCCCCCCTACAAAAAAGCCTCATAGGCACACCGCAACCAAAAAAGCCCCCCGCCACTTTAGGTGCCGGGGGGCTTTTTATTGTCTTGGGATTGAATCTCCTTGATTTAGGGGCTCAACTCTTTTCAAATAGGAGGCCCTGGATACGCAAGAGCTCTAAGCCAGCTTTTACGCATCCAAGGCCTTTGGTATAGCCCTGGGGTGCGGAAAAGCTCTAAGCAGACTCTTCGCCCTTGGGGCTACTTGGGGTAAACCTCTAGCCCTGCTCCCCTTCTAGAACGTTTTGGCAACATTCCTAAGAGTTCGCAGGCATCAAGAATGAGACTGAGTTGTTGCTGCCTTCAAAGAGGTACAGGCCGCTCTCATTGCCTTCACTAATGACATCTACTAGTGCGTACTCTCCCCGGCGAGAATAGTTCAATACCTCAACTCTTTTTCCTTTAAATGCGTTCGCAAGCCCCCTAAGACGCCCAACTTCCCCATGGCTCTTGTCGAAAAATTGTGCGGTTGTGGTACCAACGGGATTTACGCCCACAACGTCACGGTCCGAAGTAAAGATAAGATCTTTAGCCCGCAGATCGATCTGTTCGTGTTCGTAGAGCGCTCGAACTTGTCCAGTCTCAAGTTGAAGATGAAATAACCCAACCGTGTTGTACTGAGACTTACCGAGGAAATAGACACCTTTGTTTGAGGCATCAAAACCAACAACTGGATTAGTCTTGCGCTGCTTGTCTAATGCAACAGGTGCTGCAAAATCGTATTCGATCCATTCGTCTATTTTGTAATCGCGTCGTGAAAGTTTAAGGTTAGCCTCATCGTCAATCATATAGGCGAGTCTTAGTTCACCATCATTGTCGGCAACAAAACCACCCGCTGGATAAGGACTGCTGTAGCCATTCTCAAGACGCTTGTCCTTAAGATTGGTGCCGGTGGATTGTCGATAACGTTTGTAGATATCCAGGTTGTAAGCAACGGGACGTGAAAGATCTAGTTCGACGTTTCTCCTATTACGGATATCAGAACGAATGACTCGTATTTCTTTATCGTTAGGTGAATAGGCATCAAGGAATTCATAGTTAGCCGAATCACCGGCGCCAAATCCAGCAACCGCAAACTTTCGCGTATTATCAACATTGAGCGCGTAAAGCTCGCCCGTCAAAAGCGGATAATCCACAATTGTATTGCGCAAAGACAGATTGACGATAACCCGTTCATTGTTCGCCCACCAGAATCGCAATATGTCCTGCTGATCCTCTGTACCAAGGGCAGCCACGGCTTTCATCGTATCAATCTGAAATATGAGTAGACTCGCCTGACCATTTTGCCGACTGAGTAAAGCAAGGTGTTTACCATCCGGTGATAGGTTGGCTTGTTCATAGGCACGTTTGCTGTTGAACATGTCACTGGTCGTCGTATAGTCTGCCTGGGCATAGGCCACGTTGAGTGCTAGCAAACCACTGAGCAAGCCCAGTACGATCATTTTTAGCCGTTTAGTCATATTCATATTCATTTTCCTAACTCCACTTCAAACCTGCTTTCACGATAAGACGCGACATGGGGTGATTTAGTTTGAAACTTTGAACGAATTAGTTAGAAAAATATGAATATTTCGCTGGAGCGAATTTAGGCTGAGATAAAATGCAGCTCTAGAGGAATACAGTAGAGTTAGTGCCGATCAAGAAACAATCAAATCTGACCTGGAAGCTCCTTACCAGCAAACTCCCATGGAGGCACATTATTTCGGAGGCTCAGACAAGACTTTTGACTGGCGGGCCGCATAGCCAAATATGCCTTTAGCCATAAGAGATGTTTCTTTGCTTCGCCTTGCGGCGTAGACCTCAGCGCGAATTCCCTGGATCTGGAAGTTGTCCGGCTCTGCCAGGGCCGCCATTTCAATCAAATGGCAGGCCATTCGAAAATCCTCCGCATCAACTAGCTCCTGAGCACGGGTTGCTAGAACAAGAGCACCGCCGCTTAGTCGACACACTTCGGCAGCAAGCTCGTTCTCTTTAGCGGGTTTTAAGTTCGCTGGATTACCGTCATACCAACCGCCATACAGTCGCCAGATATTGTTCACGACAAATTCTGGCTCATCGTAAAGCGGACGAAGATAGGGCTTATCCAACAACCTGGAATCAACGGAGACCGTATGAATAATCTCGTTCAAGCGCGCTCCGTCATTCATCATCGCAAGCGTGTCAGCAACCAATGTCTCTAACGCCCCCGCAACGTCCTCCAAGACCAACTTGATTTGCTCCGCACCGCGTATTGGCAAACCATGGGCAGGCAAAAACATCTCAGCACCCTGATCCGCCATCGCTCGCATAGCGGCAGCCCACTCCAGAGGAAATCGCTGCACCTTCTGGGGATTACCAGCATTTGGAAAATTCCAAATGAAAAAGTCACCGGCGCAAATCGCCTTGTGTTTGGGTATCCACGCCCAGGTATGGTCGTCGGTTTCACCTATGGCATGATGAAGATGGATGTCCAGTCCACCAACATTCATCGATAGCTCGTCTCGATATGTTGCATCGGGTCTAGCAACATCTTCAGGTAAGAATCGGTGTTTAGTTCCTAACTCTAAACCCGCTACCTGTCCAAATTGCCGGGTGTTAATCACCATGTTGTAACCGTTAGTCAGATCATAACGATCAAACCTGGCGGGCACATTTTCATGGCACACAACATTGGGCTTTCTCCGTCCCGCGTCTAGCTCTGCTGCAACAAACGCCCCACTACCCCCAACATGATCAAGATGCCCATGGGTATATACCAGGGAATGGAAAGCCTCGGGGGACCAACCGCGAATGGCATCAACAACTGGTTTGCCACCCTGGGCACCACTGGTGTCAAACACCACCAACCCTTCATCGGTGTTAAACACCACCGAGTGGGAAAATGCCTCTACCATAGCAATATCGTTATCTAGCTCGGAAAGCTGGTGATTGATACGATTCACCGGCTCAGTAACAACGCCTTCGCTCAATATTTTGTCGGATAACGCAAATAGATCAGCCATGTAGGACCTTTTTAGTTGGTGGTTAACGACCTGTGAATTTGGGCTTGCGACGCTCTAAAAAGGCGCTGACGCCTTCCTGGAAATCTTCACTGTTAAACATGCCATTAAGATGCACCATCAATTGATCCACCGAAGTGTCGTAGGACTGCTCAAGTCCCATACGCATCATTCGCTTAGTGGTTTGGACCGCTAAGGGGGCGTTGTCGGCAATATCCTGGGCCCATTCCATCGCAGTTTCCATTAACTTGTCATCGGGTACCACGGCGTTCACCAAACCAATCTCGAGGCATTCCTGTGCACCGACAACCCGGCCACGATAGTACAGTTCACTCGCCTTTGCCCAACCGATCAATCGTGGCAACAACCAGGTACCACCACTTTCCGGTACGACGTTGCGTTTTGCTGTCACGGCGGCCAGCTTGCTGGACTCAGCGGCAATACGAATATCACAGAGCAAGGTAATGTCCATGCCGTAGCCCGCTGCAGCACCGTTCAAGGCACAAACAATTGGCGTGTCGATATTCCACATCACAGTAATGGGTGCGTTACGAATACTAAATAGCTGTTTGGGTCGATTACTGCCCTTACTGGCGCCACTGCCAATACCACCCTGGCCAACATCAACGAGGTCAAGTCCGGAACAAAAACCGCGACCTGCACCGGTCAAAATAATACAGCGGATTTCAGGGTCTTCATCGGCTTCCACCATCTTCTTTGATAACTCCTGCAACATAACGTGACTAATTGCATTGAGCCGTTCTGGACGGTTTAAGGTCAGAATTGCGATATTGTCTTTAATCTCAACAAGTAGTTCTTCGGTACTAGATTTACTAAGTGCCATTCGAGGCTCCCTTAAGGTCGGTTGTTGTTAGAGTTGTTGTTAAAGTTTCTGTTTCAAAATGCGTTTGTGCTTCGTTGTGCAGGAAGGATCGGATATCCCGAATCACCGAGGATTTTGCACGATGTAATCTGGTAAACGCGAGCAGAATCTCGACATGCTCAAGGGATTCGTAAACCTCGCGATGGGCCACACCGCCGACAGCTTGCTGCTTTTCCATCAGACTCTTCGAGTGACCACGGCGAACCCTTGAATCCACCTCACCGTGAAGCAAATACATAGGCGGAGCATCTGCGCGAACGTAATTCACTGCCTGGGATAGAGGATAAGCTTGCTCGGGAGCAAATAGATCCCAATGATCATCCTCGGTAAATGGGTAAAAATCGTAGGGACCCGCTAATCCGACAAATCTGGTGATGCGAGCCCGATGCTCGGCCGATAAGAGGGAATCGTCGAGGCTGAGCAACGCTCCTAGCTGAGCTCCTGCCGAGTGCCCCATGACAATCAACGGCTGATCCGTCAGGTTACAGGCGAATGAAAAGGCCTGCGCAACGTCCTGCCTGATCTCATCAAATCGCACCAGGGGGTAAAGTCGATAATCAGGAATAATGACGTTACACCCCAAGGACAGAAGTGTGTCTGCAACAAATCGGTAATCCTGTCGACGACCGCTACGCCAGTTACCGCCATACAGGAAAAATACGGTTGGATATTGCTCATGATCAGGCAAGAGATAGTGGTCAAGCTTCTGCCTATCGCCAACCCCATAGGATAAATCCGGCTTCAATTCGCAGGCGACGGAATCCGCAATTTGGTTAATAAACCAAAGCCCACTTCGCTGATAGATTTCAGTGATGACTTCTTTTAGTTTCAATGGCTTAACGCTTTATATTCAAGTAAAATTTCCGCCTTCGCGACGTCCCATAGTACAGAAATAGTACCGACGTTAAACAGCTCTCCCTAAAATCACAAGCACAAGTACCGGGACTGCATGCGGATTGGTATTTTCATTCGACGACGGACCCCATTGGCGCACCTTTTGATACGCAGATTTACCACATTTCTCATTCCTGTTCTGAATTTGCTTTGTGTGAGTACGATGGCATCCAGCCTGCCCGCTTTTACAATCCATCGTGCTGAAGCTGATGTTGCCGTCAAAATTGATGGCAACCTGAATGAAGCAATCTGGACAGAACGCCTTAACCGTGGCCACGACATGGTTGTGATAGAACCCGATACTCTTGCGGAACCCAGCCGAGAAACAGAAACCTACTTTTTCTATACCGACGACGGCCTTTATGTCGGTGTGGTAAACCATCAAAAACCTGAAACCCTTCTCGCCCGTCTCAGTTCGCGAGACAAGTTTATCAAGCGAGATGGCGTGTCCTTGACCCTCGATCCTAGTGGCGAAGGATTATATGGCTACTGGTTCAGCGTTAATCTTGGTGGAACCCTTCAGGACGGAACGGTGATCCCCGAACGTCAGTTTAGCAATCAATGGGATGGCGCCTGGTACGGCGCAGCGGCGGAAACAGAAACTGGCTGGACTGCAGAAATGTTTATTCCCTGGTCCATCATGACCATGCCTGAGATCGAAACCAGTAACCGAAAAATGGGTTATTACCTTTCTCGCCTGGTGGCAGAACGCGGCGAACGCTGGGCATATCCAGGTTTACCCCGTACCAAAAGCACATTTATGTCGTCGCTTCAGCCCATCGAATTCCAAAATGTCACACCCAAAAAACAGCTAACCTTTTATCCATACGCCTCCTCCGGCTACGATCGAAATAGTCATCACCCCGACGCTTATAAGGGTGGCTTTGATGTGTTTTGGAGACCCCTTAGCAATCTACAATTGACGGCTACCGTGAACCCTGATTTTGGCAACGTCGAGTCCGACAATGTCGTCGTCAATCTTTCTGCATTCGAAACCTTCTTCCCGGAAAAACGGGCGTTTTTTCTCGAAGGACAAGAAATCTTTAACACCTCTCCCAGGGCAAGACAGCAGAATGGTGGCGGTTCCCCGACATCCCTCATTTATACCCGGAGGATCGGTTCACCGCCCAAAGAAACGGGAGTCCCCGGTCTTGAGCTTGAACTAGTTGAAGAGATTCAACCTAGCGAACTTTTTGGCGCCGCCAAGGTTACGGGCCAGAATGGAAATTGGCGCTATGGCTTCCTGAGTGCGTTTGAGGAAGACACTAAGCTTCACGGTCTGGTAGGAGGCTTGCCGTTTAATGTCACTCAGGATGGTCGTGACTTTGCCGCGGCTCGAGTCTTGTATGAAGACACCAGCAGCGGTGCAAGGAAATCTATCGGATGGTTATCAACTCACGTTGCCCACCCGCAGAACGATGCAACGGTCCATGGTCTAGATACCCATTATCTAAGTCAGACCGGCCGTTGGCAGGTAGACGCACAATTGATTGCCTCTGATGTAGATGATGTAACCGGCCAGGGTGGTTTTATTGATGTCAGCTATACACCTCAACGGGGACGAAAGCACAGTCTTGCCATCGACTATTTCGACGATAAGCTGGAGATCAACGATTTTGGTTTCTTCCGCCGCAACGATGTTAAGGGTGCAAGGTATAGTTACCAACGGAACGACAGTAACATCCCGGGGCTGCAGGAGCGGGTAAGTAAAATTCGTCTGATCGAAGATTATAATCACAACAACCAACGCACCCGATCTGGCTTGTTTGCCAATCAGGAGCTCACCTTCGACTCAAACAACAATATCTTCTACGAACTCAATTATTTCCCTAAACGGTGGGAAGATCGTAATAGTGAAGGCAATGGTGCCTACCGGGTCGATGACCGATGGAACACAGGCTTCTTTCTTAACACCGATGAATCCAAACCGCTCAGCATGGGTCTTGGAACGTTCTACACGGGTGAACATCTTGGCGGCAGAACGATGGAGTATGTCATTGAATCTGCCTGGCGTCCGAATGATCGGTTTTCCCTAATCGCCAAGCTTGCCTATGAGGACAAACAGGGTTGGGTTTTATATCAGGCCGGTAGAGATTTTGGTGCCTATGATGCTGAATTCTGGCGCCCTAAGATTGAGCTGGACTTCTTTCTTTCTTCCCGCCAACAATTTCGTCTAACCGCACAATGGGCAGGCATTAAAGCTGAAGAGCGAGAAAGATTATCGGTACCCCTCGGTGACGGATCTTTACTACCGGTCAATTTGGCCCCCGGGGACGCTGATCGAGACTTCTCCATCAGTCGCGTGACATTCCAGGCGAGATACCGATGGGAGCTTGCACCCCTGTCGGATTTATTTATTGTGTATACCCGAGGCTCAGACGTCGACAATATGCCAGGTGAAGATTTTTCTGAATTATTGAGCGAAGCCTGGACCGAGGCACTCATTGACGTATTTGTGATCAAGCTCCGCTACCGACTAGGTAATTAATCATGGAACCTATCAAGCTTGTTGCCCTCGATCTCGATGGCACTTTGGCCATAGAGAATCACGAAGTGTTACCGGCGACCCGGGCAGCCCTACATGAACTAATGGAAGACGGCATAGAAGTGGTTATCGCCACCGGTCGACGCTATCGCTCGGCTCGCTACGTGATTGAAAATCTCGGCTTAGATTCCTACTGCGTTTGTAATGGTGGCGCATTGGTAAAAGATCACAGCCAACTCACCCTACACAGCACACCCTTTGCGGTTGATGAATATCAAAAGATTGTCGAGTGCGCCAGGCACTGTGGTGTTGTCCTATCCGCCCAGCGAGACGCCCACCATTTAGGCGGTGCAGACTTTGTCATGGACGACGCCATTGAATGGAATCCAGTGAATCAACGCTACTTCGCAGACAATGCTGGGTTTAGCCAGCGTTCTGACCTTTTGCGTCAAGCGGATCAGTATCTGGTGTTTGGCGCGTACGATACCGAAGCCAAACTCCAACGCTTTGTCGAACTACTTAATGAATCCTGCGACCATATCAATACCGTTTTAGTCGCTCTGACTGACATCGAGTACTTCTACTGCGAAGTAACATTGTCCGTCGTCGATAAGTGGCACGGACTGTCCCATCTTATGACTCACTTTTCACTTACGGATCAAAATATTTGTGCTGTGGGTGATGAGATGAATGACTTTGCGATGATTCAAAACGCCGCACACGGCATTGCAATGGCAAACGGCCATCCAGAACTTAAAGCAGCGGCAAATTTTGTCTGTGGTCACAATTCTACCGATGGTTTGCTCGACGCGGTTCGCTACATTCGAGACCACAACAAAAAATATGCCTCCTGACCTCTGGGTTTTTGGCTATGGATCGCTGATTTTTCGTGCGGACTTTCCCTTTGTTGATCGCCGACCAGCGACGATTCAACACTGGACTCGCAGATTCTGGCAGGGTTCCAGGGATCATAGAGGCACCCCAGAAGCACCGGGTAGAGTCGTCACATTAATTAGCGCCCCGGACGAAGTCTGTTGGGGTATTGCTTATCGTATTGCCGGTCAAGAAATTGATGCTGTGCTAGACCATCTCGATTATCGAGAAAAAGGTGGTTATGAACGGCTTGATATCACCATATCAATTGCTCCAGAGCAAAATGTTAGAGGACTCACCTACCACGCGGTAGAAGGTAATGCTGACTATCTTGGCCGTTCCGATAGCAACGCCATCGTTCGACAAATTAGTACTGCCGTTGGACCCAGCGGACCTAATCGGGACTACCTCCTACAGTTAGAATCAAGCCTCAAACAACATCACATCGAAGACCAGCACGTCTTTGAACTCGCCGACCAACTCCGAGCATACGAATCCCGCAAACCAACCTAATCATCCAGCAAATTGCATTCTCTCCTGCAAGCACATACATTAGCTGAAAACCAACAAGATCAAATGTCATGAACACAATCCCTGCTCTCGACGCCTACCGGACTGAACTGACCAAAATCCGACGAGATATCCATCAACATCCAGAACTCGCCTTCGAAGAGCATAGAACAGCCAGGATTGTGGCCGAAACACTTGAGGCCCTCGGCATTGAGGTCGAGACGGGCATTGCCGGTACTGGAGTTGTCGGTTCAATACAGAAGGGCCGGGGCAATCGAGCTATAGGACTCCGAGCCGACCTTGACGCCCTGCCAATTCATGAGGCCAATGACTTCGCCCACGCCTCTAAAATTCCAGGGAAAATGCACGCCTGCGGCCACGACGGCCACACTGCCATGCTGCTCGGGGCTGCCAAATACTTAAAGGAAGAGGCTGACTTTGAAGGCACTGTACACCTAATTTTCCAGCCGGCTGAAGAAAATGAAGGTGGTGGTCGAGCCATGATTGAAGCGGGCCTATTCGATCGATTTCCCGTCGAATCCGTGTTCGGCATGCATAACATTCCAGGTATGCCGGTTGGTACCTTTGCCATTAAGCCCGGCCCCATGATGGCTGCTTTTGACATTTTCAAAGTGAAAGTAAAGGGTAAAGGTGGCCACGCCGCCATGCCCCAATTCACCGTTGACCCCATCATTGTCGGCAGCAAAATTGTCGACGCGTTCCAAACAATTGTGAGTCGATACATCGACCCCCAACAACCTGCGGTATTAAGTATTACCCAGTTTCACGGTGGTGATGCCTATAACGTCATCCCCAACGAAGTTGAGATCAGCGGTTGTACCCGGTGTTTCTCCCCTAAGGTTCAAGCCTTATTCGAAAACAAAATGAAACAGATGGCGGAGGATATTTGCCACGCCTTTGGCGCAACCTTAGAATTTACCTTTGAAAAGCGTTATCCACCCACCGTCAATTCTGCCGCTGAGGCTGAAATAGCGGGACAGGTTGCTGCCGGCATTGTGGGCGCAAATCGAGTGAATCTAAATCCCACCCCAGCAATGGGCTCAGAAGATTTTGCCTTTATGCTGCAGGAAAAACCCGGTAGCTATATCTGGATTGGTAACGGGGATGGCGAGGGTTCCTGTTCTGTACACAACCCAGGATATGACTTCAATGACGATGTCCTACCCATCGGTGCAAGCTATTGGGTCAGGCTAGCGGAAACCTTACTACCGCCGGTTGCTGCTAGCTAAACAGCTTCATTTCTGAATGCGAAAACCGAGTCGTGGGAAGTGGACAACAACCTCCCCCACTTCAGCATCGATCCGTTTAACCGCAATTTCTTCCAGAGAGTGAACCAATAGCTCACCTCTTGTTGGCTGAAAGCCATAATCAATGGGCAACACGTCTACAATATCTCCAAGTGCTGCACCTTCGGTTAAGCCTACACCCTGCTTCGCCTGGGTCTCAGTCGTTGAAGATTTTGCTAGTTCCAGGGCTTCAGTCCCGGCCATTTCAACCAGGTTTCCATGACCAAAAGCCGCCATACGGTCGAGCCAGGCGATTACATTCTGAAAGGGACTAAAAGCGTCCTGCAGCGCCTCATTGTTATGCACAAACCAAAGACAATGGTATGTCGAAAAATCGGCGATAACCGGTGCGGCGCCAAACAGATACGTCTGGTTTTCTAACTGTTTATCAAGCCGTTTCAAATGGAGGAGCCAATGGGGCTCGGCTTCAGAGAACTCCATTTGAAGTTCAGTAGAACCCGCGCTAAAGGCCGCTCTGTCCGCCATAAACGCTTCGGCCGTTTTCGGATCAGAAAACAGTGGGCTGCTCGCAAGTGCTTTTGGCTGAAATGCCATTGAAACACTGATTCGGAAAAAGAACGTGTCTGTCCAATGGGCCATGACACCCGCGCTGGCTTCAAGCCTCTGGGGGAAAAGTGAATTTTCAGGATAAAGCCGGTCAACAAGCCGACTGATTAATGCCGTATCACAATAAATATCAGCGCCAATTTGTGCAACCGGGGTTTTACGGTAGCCACCCGTCAACGGCATTAACGTAGGCTTCGGCATAATGACCGGGATATCAACACCACGATACTTCAGATCTGGATAAGCAGCCGATTTGTAGCCCATTATGAGCCTGATTTTTTCTGAAAATGGCGATGCGGCATAGTGATGAAGAATCAGGTCGCTCATATCTGGATATTCCTATTTATCAACAAGGGTTGCGCAGAGCGTTGATGATAGCACTCGTGCGACTTTTTTCTTATAGTCGATCACAAACCCATCAAACGATTAGTAACAGGACTGACAAACCACAATCCGCTAATCCACTACAAGGAGTAACACGTGCGGTTATCCAAACCCAGGATCCCACCTCTACACGAAGACAATTGGACTGAGTCGCAATCCGAGGCACTCAAAGGACAAAAAATCCGCGGCAACGTCGCGAATATATTCCGCACCATGGCTAACCACGAGAAACTTGCAAAACGCTGGTTGGTGTTTGGTAACCATATTCTCTCTAAATCAACCTTGTCAGCTCGAGAACGAGAAATCGCTATCCTCAGGATTGGCTGGCTTTGTCAGGCGGCATACGAATGGGGCCAGCATGTGGTGATCGGTAAAGCGACGGGGCTTTCGGACGAGGAAATTGAGAACATCAAGGCTGGGGCTGATGCCGGTTGGTCAGAGCACGAGGCTCACATCATCCGCGCCGCTGACGAACTTAAAAATGATGCCTTTATCAGCGACGCCACCTGGAACGGCTTAAAACAAACTTATTCCGACGAGCAAATGATGGATCTAGTCTTCACCTGTGGCCAATATAATATGGTTTCCATGGCCTTAAACTCTTTTGGTGTTCAACTAGACCCTGACATTACTGGCTTTTAATCCTCGGCAGGTGCAGTGCCTGCCGAATCTGCCAAAGACGTCTGCGGGGATATCGATCGATAGGATGGTCGACCCCTCAGCCGTTCAAAATACTGATTACAGAGAGGAAAACCGTCCATACTGAACTGATCAACTTCAAGCACCATGGCAACGGCCATATAAGGCGCATCCGCTAGACTGAAATCATTACAAAGGTACTCCCGACCTTCCAGTTCCTTTTCTACATAAGGAAGGATTCGCTCTCTCAGTGCAGCACGACCGGATGCCATCGATTCTTCATTTCGGTCCTCCGGAGGCGACCAGAGTGGCATCCAGATTTTTGGTAATTCACCAACTAACAAAGATTCATCAGCATAGTTCTCAAGCATTCGCATCCGTGCAAGCTGAGCGGCATCTTTAGGTTTCAAACTATGATTCTTATACCGATCATCAATGTACTCATTGATTACAGTGGAATCGAAAATTATTCCGTCACTGGGCGTTTCGAGGTATGGCACCTTGCCGAGAGGGTGTTTTGCAAGCATCTCCGGTGGCTTCTTCCATAGATCCCCTGGTCGAAGTCGATCAACCCGGTATTTAAGGCCCTTCTCTTCGAGTATTACCTTTACCTTGCTTGCATTGGTGGAGCGCAATGTCCCCCATGGGTACTCTCGCTCGGTGGTTGCTAACACCAGCATCGTTCACTCCTTAGTGGGACTTTTGTTTAGTCTAGCTTGACACTTTTATCGATTTGAGCCCAGGCGACTTTGGACATCGCAAGGGCTCCTGCCCCGGCTGCCTCCGCTTGTTTACTCGCAGCGGTTCCATCAAGAACTCGCTTGGCAATTCCTTGTAGAATCGCAGCAAGCTTAAAGATATTGAAGGCCAGGTAGTAGTCCCAATGCTCAATCCCGGATCGCCCGGTGCGCTCACAGTAAGCATCAACATAAGCCTGTTCTTCCGGTATCCCTAGTGCCTTTAGATCAGCATTGCGCAGGACATCACGATAGGGTCGGCACAAATAGGCAAAATCTGAAATTGGATCGCCCAGGGTACTCAGTTCCCAATCAAGAAGTCCAATGACCTCGGGTTTACTTTTATGCATCATCATATTCGCAATCTGCAAATCCCCATGGACAATTGTGCAGCCAGTTTCCGGCGGGATATGTTGGGGCAGATATTCAATCAACTGATCCATATAAGGGTTTGCTTCAGTCTTTGTATATTCGTATTGGCCGCACCAACGATTTAACTGACGCGCGACATAGTCACTGTGTTTACCAAAATCCGATAGACCTACTGATTCGAAATCGACCGAGTGCAAGCTAGCAACTGCAGCATTAGCCGAATCCCAAAAAGCACCCCGCTCCGTCGGATCATAATCACCCGCCGACGCATCCCAGATAACACGGCCGTCGAGGTACTCCATGACATAAAACATAGTACCGATAACGCTTTGGTCGTCACAGAATGCATAGGTACGAGCGGTGGGTACATCTGTGCCCTGCAGGGCAGTCAGCACCTTGTATTCACGATCTACCGCGTGGGCTGACTTTAACAATGTACCCGGTGGCTTTCGCCTCAGCACATAACGCTTACCACCAGCTTGTAACGAATAGGTTGGGTTGGACTGACCGCCGGCGAATTCTTCAACTGTTAAAACACCGCTATATCCTTCTACATTCTTTTCCATGAAAGACTGTAGTGCACCCACATCAAATTGATGCTTTTCCAAAACAGGAATTGTTCCGGAATTGTCTAACGATTCAAAATCGCTCATTTTGTCCCTTATATGTTCACTGGTGCCATCTCGTTGGCAGCTGAATCAATCGATCGATTTTACCAGAGCGAGCACATCATCATGATGACTCTTGGTATTAACCTTTTCCATTACATGCTTCAGCTTGCCATCCTTCCCGATGATAAAAGTCATACGGTTGATACCCATATACTCCCGGCCCATAAATTTCTTCAATCCCCAGACGCCATACTTGTCCGCAATGGCATGGTCTTCATCGGACAACAAATCAAAATTCAGCTTATCCCGCTCGATAAACTTTCCGAGTCGTTTAGTAGGGTCAGGGCTGACACCAAGCACAATCGCACCGGCACGGGTCAGCTTTGATTTGGAATCCCGTAACCCACAAGCCTGGGTCGTGCATCCAGGCGTCATGGCTTTCGGGTAAAAATACAGCACGACAATTTTGTCTCCCTTGAAATCCTTCAGAGAAACTTTTTGATCGTGCTGGTTAAGCAAACTGAACGCAGGGGCCTTGTTACCAACTTTTGGTAGCGACATTACCGATGCTACTCAACTGTCCAGGTATGCCCCGTTCGGAGCAAAGCATTTAGATCAGGTTTACCTTTTTTCTCACGAACTGCGATGCGTTGTGAATAAACATCACTGACATAGGCAGGTGCAGGAGCCTGGTAGATAACCCCGACGGGTACTGGAAAATCTGGTCCTTGAAGTTCCGCCAGCATTTGCGCCAGCACCTTGTTACCTTCATCGTGAACCATAATATCCGCCTCGGTGATACCATCTTCACCGATTGTCACAACCTCCAGTGACAGGCTTTGAACATTAAGTCGCAGACCTTTTTGATTATCTTGACCAAAGCGAAGTGGCTGGCCGTGCTCCAAAACGAGACGGGTGTCCGCCGCCTGTTTCTTGTCTTTAACTGAATCAAAGATGCCATCGTTATAAACGGGACAGTTCTGCAGAATTTCGACAAAAGACGCGCCTTTATGTTGATGTGCTGAAGTCAGAACGCTGGTCAAGTGCTTCATTTCAGTATCGATTGATCGAGCAACAAATCGGGCACCGGAACCAATCGCAAAAACCGCAGGCGTCAGTGGCAAATCGACCGAGCCGTCCGGCGTGGACGGTGAACGCGTGCCAACTTTCGATGTTGGGGAATACTGGCCCTTAGTCAGACCATAGATTTCATTGTTAAACAGCAGGATGTTGAGGTCTACATTACGACGCAGGGCATGGACCATATGGTTGCCACCAATACTTAAGCCATCACCATCACCCGTGACAACCCAGACATCAAGCTCAGGGTTAGCCAGCTTCACTCCGGTTGCAAAGGAAGGTGCGCGACCGTGAATTGTGTGAAAACCATAGGTATTCATATAATACGGGAAACGTGAAGAACAGCCGATACCAGAGACAAAAACACTGTTCTCTTTGTTAACACCAAGCTCCGGCATCAATTTCTGGACGGCCTTCAAAATTGCGTAATCTCCACAACCCGGGCACCACCGAACTTCTTGATCCGTTGCGTAATCTTTGGCTGTTAACTTCTGTATGGGCGCATTCATTTAAGTGCCTCCAGTTGCGCGGAAATTTCCGCTTCGATTTCTTTAATCTTGTAGGGCTGACCTGAAATTTTGGTCATGCTCTGGGCATCTATTAAAAACTCAGCGCGGATGATCTTGACCAATTGGCCCGTGTTCATCTCAGGAATTAGAATTCGCTTGTAACCCGACAGCAGCTCTTTCAAGTTGCTGGGCATTGGCCACATATGTCGAATATGAATATGGGACACATCCTTTCCTGCTTGCCTCGCCCGTTTAACACCTTGATGTATCGCACCATAGGTGGAACCCCATCCGACAACGGCAAGATCACCGCTATCGGTGCCTAGTGCGATATCCTGTAGCGGAATATCATTTGCAATATTGTCGATCTTCGCCTTACGTACATCCGTCATTTTTTGATGGTTATCTGAGTCGTAAGAAATATCACCGGTGTCATAGTCTTTCTCAATCCCACCGATTCTGTGTTCAAGTCCTGGCGTACCCGGTTTCGCCCAGACTCTGGCAAGGGTTTCAGGGTCGCGATTAGCAGGCCGAAAGCCCTCTGGATTCGTCTCAAACTCAACTGGGAATGGCACAAGCTCATTCACATCGGGAACATGCCAGGGCTCTGAAGCATTCGCCAGATATCCATCGCTTAGCAAGATTACAGGCGTACGGTATTTAGTTGCGATCCTGATCGCTTCGATCGCCACATCAAAACAGTCGACGGATGTTGCAGCAGCAATGACCGGCAAGGTGGTATCAGCATGGCGACCAAATATCGCCTGATTCAGGTCTGACTGCTCGGTTTTGGTTGGCAAACCCGTTGAAGGGCCGCCCCGTTGGGTATTAACCACTAGCAGCGGTAATTCTGTTGCACAGGCAAGAGAGATTGCCTCAGCTTTAAGTGAAATCCCGGGACCGGAACTTGAGGTCACACCCAGGGAACCGGCAAATGATGCGCCAATTGCGGCACAAACCGCGGCAATTTCGTCTTCCGCCTGGAAGGTCACAACATCAAATTGTTTTTGCCCGGATAGGGTATGGAGCAAGCTTGATGCGGGGGTTATGGGATATGAAGCAAATAGTAGTGGTACGTTGGCCAACTGACCGCCGGCAATAATCCCATAGGCAAGCGCCTCGGAGCCTGTTGTGTTGCGATATAGGCCCGGCGCAACAACAGCCCTGGGGATACGATACACATCAACACCACTGGGCAACTCTGCGGTCTCTCCATAGGCATGGCCGGCATTAATAGCGGCAACGTTTGCCTCGGCAATATCCGGCTTGCTGGCAAATTTAGTTCGGAGACCTTCAATTGCCGAATCACGGCTGCGATCAAATAGCCACATGGTCAACCCAAGGGTCCACATGTTCTTACATCGAACCGCAAACTTGTGAGTTAGACCAAATGGCTTAACTGTATCAACTACGCGCTGGGTAATATCAATTGAAATCAGCCGGTATGCATCCAAGGAGCCATCTTCCAAGGGATTCACCTTATAGCCGGCACGAGCAAGGTTTTTGTCCGTAAAGGCGTCCGCATCCGCAATAATCACGCCGCCAGGGACCAGATCCTTCAAATTGGTGATCAATGCTGCAGGGTTCATCACCACCAGCACATCAACATCATCTCCTGCTGTCGTGACATCGTCTGAACCAAAGTAAATTTGGAAGGCAGACACCCCAAAAGTCGCGCCTGCGGGGGCGCGAATTTCTGCCGGAAAGTCTGGGAAAGTCGCCAGATCATTCCCATAAATGGCAGTTGCCTCGGTAAAGTTATTACCGGTGAGCTGCATACCGTCGCCGGAATCCCCAGCAAACCTGACCACGACATCGGATAGCTCAGTACCCTGCTCGAGCGCTTCAACTACTGACATATTTATTCCCTACTTTTTGACACCGATAAGCCTGAACCTACGAGTCCAGTGTAAATTGAACTACAGAATAGAAAAGACGCGTCACTTATATCGAATGCGGACTGGAGAAACCAGTAGTGTGCTCTCGAGGTTGGCAGGCTTCTTTGCAAGCTATTCCAAAAAACCCCAAGATTTTAACAGATGAATCAAGGATTTAAACTGCTCTTGTGAGCGAATCAATCCCTTCAATTGGTGTGGTTATGCCCCCATCACGCGAAGTTTCATTACAACAGATCCGATTATGATCTGATCTCCGTTTGAAACAGAAACCAGTCCTTTGTCATCAATATTCTGACCGTTGACCGACGTTCCGTTAGTAGATCCGAGGTCTTCAATGAATACCCTATTCTTCATGACCTTTAATCTTGCATGCTGCCGGGACACGTCCGAGTGGTTAATAATGTATGGGGATTCGTTGGGGTTGCGACCAATAATGATGCCTTGATCACCAATCAATTGATCACCCGAAATTCTAAGCAAATAACGAATTCCATCCTCATCCCTGCCATCCAACACATACTCTTCAAGGTCAGGCTTATGCATCACGGTGCTGCCAAGACTCCTTTTGGCGCCCAGCTTGGATAGCTCTTTGGACAACGGATTCGCCGGCAGAGCCTCAAGCAGTGCCGAGGGTCGAAACCCAGCCCGTTGAATCAAAAATATTGCGATGACGAGTATCCCGAGCAAACCAACAAACAAAGCAATCAGAAAGTCTTCCCGCTTGGTCCATGATTCCCTTTGTGCCTCAAGGACGGTATTGAACCGCTTTTCCGCCGCATCTCGATCCGCCTGGAGATGCTTAACCATTGCTTCAGTTTCCGCGACAATTTCTGCGGTCTGCTTCTCAAGATCAATTCGGGTTTGATCTGCGTGGGCCTGGGCTGTTGCCGCGGCCTGGATCGCGGCCTCAGCCGCTCTCCTCGCACTAACCGACTCTTGGATTAACTGTTGATTGCGCTGATCCGTTGCAAGCAGCCTGGCTTCCATCGCTTTGGCTACCCTCTGTGCCTCGGTCGCTTCTATCCTTGCTAGCTCAGCCGCCTGGGTCGCTTGATCCGCTTTTGCTTTGGCCTGGTTAACAATCGACACACAGGACGTACTTGCCCGGGTGAATCTTACTTTCTGGTTGGATAAAAATTTTGCAAGCGATTGACCGTCAATTGCGCGACTGGACGTCCCAGACTTATCAGGGGTAGTTCCCGGAGTCGTACCAGGGGTCATATCAAAGCCAATCAATTGACCACAGTCATTCAAAAGCACAGAACCCATCTCACCAGAACCGATGTTCGCCGTATGGTTGAGAATCTGAACGGCCCCCTTCCCTTGCAGGTTGTTCTGTAGATTGTTCTGGGGATTGCCCTGTAGATAGTAGGTACTACGAAGATTGCCCTTTGCCAAACCAACGCTTTGTTCCGCTGAGTCCCAACGAGCCGCAGACCAAACCACATCACCTGCCTGGGGAGAGTCAAGGCCAAATACCATTGGCTTCAGATTTAAGCCATTCACTTTGAGCAACACGAGGTCAATTGAGGCATCAGCCTTGATCACCTCAGCGACAAGTTCAGCCCCGGTGCCCGGGACGGTAACGGTGAGAGTATTGTGGTTTCTAATGATGGCGCCGTTCGTCACGACATAGCCATTATATCGATCGGCCTGAACCACAACACCACTTGAAATGGACTTGTTCTTATCCCGGTAGGCGTTGACGGCAATCACGCTGTCATTGAGGTCCTGACTCACCAGGTCCGCAATTGCATAGGTGGGCATCAGCAATGTTGCCAAACCGAGGACGCGAATAAGGAATGCAACTCTATATAACACAATGGACTCCATTGCCCGATGGTTTAGTTGAGTGTGAAATAAGCCCGAGTTACTGGGTTACTATACTCAGCCTCCCCCCAATGACAATTGAAACCCACACCTTAAACCCTGAGATTTGTAAGTATCTTGTTATTGTGTGACGGCCTTCACAACCTTGAGAATACAGGGTTCCAAGCAAAGTGTCCGAAACGGGGTCAGGTTTGAATTATTGACCGGTGACTTAGCCCGCAACATCTCGTATTCTAGCTGCTCCTTATCCATCTTCGCACTCACGGTGAATCCCATGAAGTTCAGTTTCTGGCCACAGCCCACTCAATCCTTTGAGTCAGTCAAAGCACTCGCACTGCACGTTGAACAAACCGGCTGGGACGGGCTTTGGTTAGCAGACCACTTTATGCCGAACGAAGAAAATACAAGTGCACCCTGGCCTGAAGCATGGACGACACTGGGCGCTCTTGCTGCGACAATCCCCAGACTGCGACTCGGTACTCTTGTTACTGGAAATACCTACCGCCATCCCGCTGTGCTCGCCAAGATGGCAGCTACCGTCGACCATATATCCGGTGGTCGAGTTGTGCTTGGGATCGGCTCTGGCTGGCAGGAAAATGAACACCAAAAATATGGCATTCCGTTCCATACTGTTAACAGCCGCTTAGCGCGACTCGAAGAGGCCTGCCAGGTCATCAAATCGCTGTTTAACAACACTACAACCAATTTTGATGGTGAATTTTACAAGCTAACCGATGCGCCACTAGAGCCAAAGCCGGTCCAATCAAATCTACCGCTATTAATCGGTGGTGGTGGCGAAAAAGTCACCCTGCGGATCACCGCACAATACGCAGATGAATGGAATGTATGGGGAACACCGGCAACTCTCAAACATAAGATGGCAGTACTGGATGCCCATTGCGAAAAATTAGGCCGCGATCCCGCTGAGATCTATAGAACCGCCGTGGCATTACTCATTTTGACCGATGATGAAAAACTCGCCGCAAAAATGAATGCTACAGAAGGTTCTCCGGCTCGCATTGCCGGTAGTGTTTCGCAGCTTCAGGACATTGTGGCGGAGTATCAGGCAGTGGGTGTGGATGAATTGATCATTCCGGATTTTACCCTCGGTATGGACCTGAATGAACAAAAGCTGTCGACACTAGACACGTTCATTTCTTCAATTGCTCCTAGCGGACGTGCTTAAGCCAAGCTAGCGCGGCTGAACGGTCATTGCTCACATATACATTGACCGCCTCACTTTCGGGCATGAGATCTTTGACTGCGGTGAAGAACCGCGTGAGTTGAATTTGGCTTTTGTTGTCTGCCAGAAAGGCAATTTTGGGATGATGACTTCTGATCACTCGATGGAGCATTTCCTCTATAGGGCTAACAAGATCAATAAAAACCGATTGCTCACAATCGGTTTCACGCAAATCAATTAGATGAACAAAATCTCGACGGGCCGGGTCAGCCTCCATCGCAATATTGTAAGTAACAAAATCAGCAGCCAGCGCCAATTCTCCAAACTTCAGCAGGACAATTCTTTCTTCATCATTAAACTGCCAGGTTAGCATCATGAAAAAAGATTGCCATCATTTCGCTATTATCAACAGGAGTCTCGGATAAATGGCGGATGCAAGGCGACGACCGCGCGTCACCTTGCTGAAACTGCCAGTTACTGAACAGTATCTCCGCATTTATGAGGCTTTAAGATATTCCGTCAATTCATCGGCGCCACCGATAAGCTTACCCGCGATAAATACCTGGGGAACAGAGGTCGCACCCGTCAGCCCAATCAAAGATGTGGCATCAATATCTTTGCCCACTTCAATTTCATTGTAGCGCACTCCTTTTTCGTCCAATAAACGCTTCGCCCGTTTACAGTGCGGGCAACCTGCTCTACTAATCAGTGCTACCGTTTCAGGAATTTCCGCTTCAGGATTAATGTATTTGAGCATAGTGTCCGCATCGGAAACCGAGAAAGGATCTCCCGGTTCATCGGCCTCGATGAACATCTTCTTGATGACACCATCCTCTACCAACATTGAATATCTCCAGGAGCGATCGCCAAAGCCTAAATCTTGTTTCTTAACCAGCATACCCATCTCACGGGTAAAATCGCCGTTACCATCGGGCAGCAAACGAACATCCTTGATGCCCTGATCCTCAGCCCAGGCACGCATGATGAAGCCGTCATTAACCGAAATGCAAAGCACATCATCAATGCCGTTTTGCTTAAAAACCGGCGTCAGTTTTTCATAGCGAGGCAGGTGTGTGGCGGAACACGTTGGCGTAAATGCACCGGGTAACGCAAACACAACAACGCGCTTGCCCTTGAACAATTGTTCGCTATTGAGCTCCACCCAGCCTTCATCGTCTCGGGCTTGAAAAGTAATATTTGGTACACTGTGACCTTCTTGATTTTGCATCATATTCTCCAGAAATGTGGGTTATTGCGTTCAGTTGCTACGCATCGTAGCAACCACCTATTAATTTATACATTGAATTGTTTTTATCGTTTCAATATAGTAACTCGATTGATCGATTGTGATAAAAATAAGGGCTCAGCACATGCATTTACCTTCCATTCGGCAACTTCAATATCTGGTTGCGCTTCGCGACGAAGGACATTTCGGAAAAGCTGCCGCCACTCAGAATGTGACCCAATCAACTTTGAGTACGGGGATTAAGGAACTGGAGTCTTACCTTGGAGTCACCCTGGTTGAGCGAACGAACAAATCCCTCGCCTTTACTGAGCTTGGCAAAACTATTGCCGATCGAAGTCGCTATATCATTATGCAAACCGAGGATCTGGTGGACGAGGCGCGAGCCCAGTCAAACCCACTTTCTATTCCCGTCAGGCTTGGCGTAATTCCCACCATCGCCCCTTACCTAATCAGTCGGTATGTAATGAACATTCGCAAAAAGTTTGCTGGGTTAAAACTTTATATCCGCGAAAACACCACTCCTAATTTAATTTACGAACTGCAGCAGAACAAACTCGACATGGCACTTCTAGCCCTGCCCTATGATGCGGGCCAGATTAAAACAAGCGTGGTTTATCGTGAAGGAATGCATCTAGCGTTCAACAAAAATTCAAAAATCGTTAATCCTGACAAGGTGGATTTTGATGCCTTGCCAGACGAGAGTTTGCTGTTGCTGGACGACGGTCATTGCTTAAGGGATCACGCTCTTGCTGGATGCCGCCTAAAAAACCACAAAAAGATTCATACCTTCGGCGCAAACAGTCTGCAAATGTTACTCCAGATGGTTGATGACGATCTTGGGGTAACACTGGTTCCAGACATGACCGTGGATGCCGGCGTGCTTAGACATACCCGCATTAAAACTATCCGCTTGCCGGAAAAACAGTTCTACCGTGATATCGGTTTCGCCTGGCGCCAGGGCACAAGCCGTGAATCACTATTTAAAGAACTTATGGCGCTATTACCTTATAAAGAGCCTTCTAAAGAGCCCCAGAAAGAGCCCCAGAAAAGAACCTAGAGAAGGATCCCAGGAGATCGAGCGGATCGAGTGTTTTCTATCGGCCGGTTTCTCGATTGATGGTAGGTAAATACAAGCGAATATTTAACGTAATCTGTGAGATTTCGCCCCGCCGCATGAAAAAGTCTGCTATGGAAAAACAAAACGTCGCCAGCTTTCAATTCAACCTGTTGTGCCTTCTGAATTAAGGCTTTGTTCTCCGCTAGATCCGTTCGCAAAAACTTTGATGCATCAAAACAACCAGGCTCCAACACGAGTTGATGACTCCCGGGTATCACCCTCAAGCAACCATTCTCCCGGGTCTCGTCCCCCAATGCAGTCCAGACACTGATCAGGTTTTGTTCATCAAAAGACCAATAACGGTTGTCCTGGTGCCACAGCGTTGCACTACTAAAGCCAGGGTGCTTCGTCATCACGCAATTATGATGACACTGGGAAAGTTCCACCGTGTCGTCGACAAACAGGGACTGAAGGATTGATTTGATCCCGGGGTGTGTTGCCCAGTCACGAAAAATTTCGTGCCGGGAATAGGCATGAAGTAATCTCCTACTCGTCGCAGCACCCGCTGCCTCAGCATTTGCTGGCGCCCCCGGATATTGTACGTCGACCTCATACTCAACCGGTGCCAACTGAGCCGCGACATGCGCATCTGCTACCTCTCGCATGTGCATCCGCTGCGATTCATCTAACAAACCTGGCAGCACCACAAAACCATCTCGCTGGAAACCGGCGGATTGCAATTCAGATAACGGATTCACTCTCACAAAACATTCCTATCGCTTTGGGATTTAACTCATTAAAGACCCGGGGCTCAGCAAATACCAACCACTAAATCCCACCAACCAGGCACCAGGGCGCCCAGTATAGGGCATCCGAAGATGGGCTGTAAGCGGCATTCTACGGTCTTTGGTCCATTGTTCGTTGCAGCAACATTGCCGGGATTGGATCCATAGGCTAATGTGCAAAATAGCCCTGCGGTAATAAGGTCGATAACAATACGGGAGTAATGGTATGCCAAACTCAGTACTTGTACGGGATTACATGACCAAGCCAAAATGCGTCGAAGAGAATTTGACCGTCGCAGAAGCAGCACAGGTCATCATGACCAACAAATTGTCGGGAGTTACCGTCATAAACGCCGATGGGGAACTCGTTGGTATGCTATCGGAATTGGAT
>TARA_R110002072_G_scaffold728_2_pt1 | contig 59430 bp, 56 predicted proteins | sample TARA_R110002072 | Tara Oceans TARA_R110002072 (sample SAMEA4397118) | marine metagenome | biome: Polar Biome; feature: [SRF] surface water layer (ENVO:00010504); material: water (ENVO:00002006), including particulate matter (ENVO:01000060) such as... | depth 5 m | reverse complement strand
CCGCCGCGAGCAGCACTACCCGGTCCGCAACGAGCCGCTCGAAGCCTTGCGCGCACATTACAAGAAAGCCTTTTGATTCACGGGAAATACGATGCGCTGGTTGTTCGCCCTACTCTGCCTGACCGTTACCCTGGCTGCTCCCGCCAGCACCACACCGACCCTAAATGGCAAAACCATCGACAAGGTGTTGGTGATCAAATCTGAACGCAAATTGCACCTGATCAGCCGTGGCGACACCCTCAAATCCTATCGCATCTCTCTGGGCAAAAAGCCTAAAGGGGCCAAACAGCGCGAAGGCGACCTGCGCACCCCGGAAGGTTTCTATTGGATCGACTGGCGCAAGACCAGCGACAAGTACAACCTGTCCATGCACATCTCCTACCCCAACGCCCGCGACCAGGCGCAAGCCCGCGCCAAGGGTGTACCGGCCGGCGGCATGATCATGATTCACGGCACGCCGCTGGATGAGGAATACCCGGAGTGGATGTTCCACACCCTGGACTGGACCGAAGGCTGCATCGCCATGCGCAACATTGATATGCGCGAGGTCTGGGCAGTGGTCAAGGACGGCACCCTGATCGAAATCAGACCCTGATCAACAGACATAAAAAAGGCGCCTTCATGGCGCCTTTTTTATGAATTAGAACTGGATATCTGACAGCCGCCACACCTCAAAAGCCGGCGTCTCATAGGGATGCTGCTTCTTCATGGCCTTAACGGCATCATGGATCAGCTCATCGGCCACCACCATCTCGACTTTCCACTCTGCTACCTGCTCGACCTGCCCAGGCTGACCGAGAAATGGCTGACTGCCTTCCAGAGCGCGGAACTGGCCCTGCCCCAGGGTCTGCCAACAACACTGATCATAATGACCAATACGTCCGCCGCCGGCGCTGAACACCGCGTTTTTCACGGCATCCAGATGAGTTTCAGGCACATAAAAACACAGCTTGTACATCGAAGTCTCCGCCGGCAAGACTGATAAAAACAGTTCGATAATGATGCCACACAATAATGGCATTTTGCCTTATCGGGTATTCGCGCAGCCCATCACATTTGCACCCTATGACCGGATAATGTGCAGTGTGTTCAACGTATTAGCTTAATAAGCCCAGGCTACAAACCACGCCAGAATCGCCGCCAGCGGGCCTTGAAGCCGCTTACCGGCTGGTTATGGCTACCATCACAGTAAGGTAGACGTTGCGAGCGAGCGCAACGGCAAAGCAGCAGAAACTGCTCACGTTCAGGCTGCAGTTCAAGCGCATCAGGGCAGGCAGAAACACAATCGGGAAGCTGGGACGAACGCCCGCAGCGGCACAGCAATAAAGTATCGCCAGGTTTGACCTGGCGCACCTCAGGCAGAATCGGCGCAGGCTTACTCGACATAAGCCCGCGCCAACCGGATCAATCCACCCACACGCGGGCGTTGCGGAACATGCGCATCCAGCCGGCATCTTCCTGCCAGTCATCCGGTTTCCAGGAGTTCTGCACAGCGCGGAACACCCGCTCCGGGTGCGGCATCATGATGGTCACGCGGCCGTCGCGACTGGTCAGACCGGTAATCCCGCGTGGCGAACCATTCGGGTTGGCCGGGTAGGTCTCGGTGACCTTGCCGTGATTGTCGATAAAGCGCATGGCCACGCAGCCGGACAGATCGGCTTCGAGCAGAGCTTCCTCGTTCTCGAACTCGGCATGCCCTTCACCGTGCGCGATGGCGATTGGCATGCGCGAACCGGCCATGCCACGCAGGAAGATCGACGCCGACTCCTGCACCTGGACCATGGCCACGCGCGCCTCGAACTGCTCGGAACGGTTACGCACGAAATGCGGCCAGAACTCGGTGCCAGGGATCAGCTCGTGCAGGTTGCTCATCATCTGGCAGCCGTTGCACACGCCGAGACTGAAGCTGTCCTTGCGCTCGAAGAACGCCTGGAAGCCATCACGGGCGCGGCTGTTGAACAGGATCGACTTGGCCCAGCCTTCGCCGGCACCCAATACGTCGCCGTAGGAGAAGCCGCCGCAGGCGACCAGACCTTTGAATTCGTCCAGGCTGACGCGACCACTGAGTATGTCGCTCATGTGTACGTCGATCGCGTTGAAACCGGCGCGATCAAAGGCCGCAGCCATTTCCACCTGGCCGTTGACGCCCTGCTCACGCAGCACGGCGATCTGCGGACGTACCCCCTTACGGATATACGGCGCGCTGATGTCCTGATTGACGTCGAAGCTAAGCTTGGCCGACAAGCCTGGGTTTTCCTCATCGAGGATGGTGTCGAACTCCTGCTCGGCACACTGCACGTTGTCGCGCAGACGCTGAATCTGGTAGCTGGTTTGCGCCCACTGGCGCTGCAGCAAGCGGCGCTGGCCGCCGAATACCGGCTGACCGTTGAAGCTGATGGCCACGTCGTCGCTATTGACCGGCTGACCAATCACCGCCACGCAGTCGCCCAGACCGGCGGCGCTGAACTGTGCCAGCACTTCCGGGGTGGCGTCCTGATGCACCTGAATCACTGCACCCAGCTCTTCGTTGAACAGCACGGCGGCCAACTCAGCGCTGTCGTCGGCCAAAGCATCGAGGAACAGGTTCAAGCCGCAGTGGCCAGCGAAAGCCATTTCCAGCGCAGTCACCATCAGGCCGCCGTCGGAACGGTCGTGGTAAGCGAGGATATGACCGTCGGCATTCAGACCCTGGATTACCGCAAAGAAGGCCTTGAGGTCTTCAGCGTCATCCACATCCGGCGCCTGGGTGCCGAGCTTGCCGTACACCTGGGTAAGGATCGAAGCCCCCATGCGGTTCTGGCCACGGCCCAGATCGATCAGGATCAGGTCGGTTTCGCCCTTGTCCATGCGCAGTTGCGGGGTCAGGGTCTTGCGAATATCGCTGACCGGAGCAAAACCGGTCACCACCAACGACAGCGGCGAGGTCACGCTCTTATCCGTGCCCTCGTCGCGCCATTGGGTTTTCATCGACATCGAGTCCTTGCCCACCGGAATGGTGATGCCAAGCTCCGGGCACAGCTGCATGCCGACCGCTTTCACGGTGTCATAGAGACGCGCGTCTTCGCCCGGGTGGCCGGCAGCGGCCATCCAGTTGGCGGACAGTTTGATGTCGGAGAGTTTTTCGATGCGCGAGGCCGCCAGGTTGGTCAGGGTCTCGCCAATCGCCATACGCCCGGACGCCGCAGCATCCAGCAGCGCCAGCGGCGTGCGCTCGCCCATGGCCATGGCTTCACCGGTGTAGACGTCGAAGCTGGTGGCGGTGACCGCGCAATCAGCCACCGGCACCTGCCACGGGCCAACCATCTGGTCGCGGGCAACCAGGCCGGTAATAGTGCGGTCGCCGATGGTGATCAGGAAGCTCTTGCTGGCCACTGCCGGGTGATGCAGTACGCGAGTAACAGCTTCGTCGATGGCCAGGGTGCTGGCATCGAAATCATCGCCCAGCTCAGCTTCGCGGGCGGCCGAACGGTGCATGCGCGGCGGCTTGCCGAGCAGCACTTCCAGCGGCATGTCCACCGGGGTATTGGCGAAATGGCTGTCAGTCACGGTCAGGTGGGCTTCTTCAGTGGCCTCACCAACCACGGCAAACGGGCAACGCTCGCGCTCACAGATCGCCTTGAACCGCTCGAAGTCGACGGCACTGACGGCCAGTACGTAACGTTCCTGGGACTCGTTGCTCCAGATCTCGTGCGGCGCCATGCCCGGTTCGTCATTGGGCACGTTGCGCAGTTCGAAGCGGCCACCACGACCACCGTCATTGACCAATTCAGGGAAGGCGTTGGAAATACCGCCCGCGCCAACATCATGGATAAAGGCAATTGGGTTGTTGTCACCCAGCTGCCAGCAACGGTCGATAACCTCCTGGCAACGGCGCTCCATTTCCGGGTTCTCGCGCTGTACCGAGGCGAAATCCAGGTCAGCCGAGCTGGCACCGGTGGCGACCGACGAAGCGGCGCCGCCGCCCAGGCCGATCAGCATGGCTGGGCCGCCGAGCACGATCAGCTTGGCGCCCACGGTGATCTCGCCCTTCTGCACGTGATCTGCACGGATGTTACCCATGCCGCCAGCGAGCATGATCGGCTTGTGGTAGCCGCGCACTTCTTCACCGCGCGGGGTCTGGATCGCCTGCTCGAAGGTACGGAAGTAGCCGGTCAGGGCCGGACGACCGAACTCGTTGTTGAACGCCGCGCCGCCCAGCGGGCCTTCAATCATGATGTCCAGCGCGGTAACGATGCGCTCAGGCTTGCCGTACGGCACTTCCCAAGGCTGCTCGAAACCAGGGATGTTCAGGTTGGATACGGTAAAACCGGTCAGCCCAGCCTTCGGCTTGGCACCACGGCCGGTGGCGCCTTCGTCGCGAATCTCGCCACCGGAGCCAGTGGACGCACCAGAGAACGGCGAAATGGCCGTCGGGTGGTTGTGGGTTTCCACCTTCATCAGGATATGCACGGGCTCCTGGGTCGCGCCGTACTGACGGGTCTCAGGGTCCGGAAAGAAACGGCCGGCAACACTGCCGACGATCACCGAGGCGTTGTCCTTATAAGCGGACAACACGCCTTCGTTATGCATCTGGTAGGTGTTCTTGATCATGCCGAACAGGGATTTCTCTTGGCTCTCACCATCGATATCCCAGCTGGCATTGAAGATCTTGTGGCGGCAGTGCTCGGAGTTGGCCTGGGCGAACATCATCAGCTCGATATCATGGGGGTTGCGCCCCAGACCGTTGAAGCTGGTCACCAGGTAATCGATTTCGTCTTCAGCCAGGGCCAGCCCCAGTTCAACGTTGGCCTTCTCCAGCGCAGCGCGACCACCACCGAGGATGTCCACGGCAGTCAGCGGCTTGGGCTGGGCGTGGCTGAACAGTGCAGCGGCGCCCTCGAGGTTATCCAGCACCAGTTGGGTCATGCGGTCATGCAGCACGTCGGCAACTTGCTGCGCCTCGGCGGCATTCAGCTCACCGCTGACGTAGTACGCCAGGCCGCGCTCAATGCGCTGAATCTTCGCCAGGCCGCAGTTGCGAGCGATGTCGCTGGCCTTGCTCGACCACGGCGAGATGGTGCCAAAGCGCGGAATGGTCAGGAACAGGCGGCCGCTTGGCTCCTGCACCGGCACACTCGGGCCGTACTTCAGCAAACGGGCCAATACCTGCTCTTCGTCGGCGTTAAGCACGCCGGTGACTTCAGCGAAATGCGCGAACTCGGCATACAGGCCGGTGACAGCAGGAACCTTGCTGGTCAGTTGCTCAAGCAGTTTGCCGTGACGGAAAGCAGAAAGGGCGGGAGCGCCGCGCAGGATCAACATCGGGGACAGCCTCTGGGAAGGGGTGTACTTTGAGGCCGTGCATTCTAGCCTAAAGCGCCGCCAACGGCACCCGTGAAGGCGGGCCAAACGTAGCAACTGCGCTAGCAGAGAAGCAACCCGCTGTCGAGATATGGCGCGCCCCATGCTTTGCGTATACTGCGCCAATGTTTGCCCAATCTGCGTTCCGTGTGCGCTGCGCCTGCTGGCTGTCGGTGATCGGAATCCTCCTGGTGCTCGGCGGCTGTGCTGAAGAACCCAGCACACTCGAGCGCGTTCAGGCGGAGGGTGTACTGCGGGTGATCACCCGCAACAGCCCGGCCACTTATTTCCAGGACCGTAACGGCGAGACCGGCTTCGAATACGAGCTGGTGAAGCGCTTTGCCGATGATCTGGGTCTTGAGCTGAAAATCGAAACCGCCGACAACCTCGACGAGTTGTTCGCCAGCCTGAACAAACCCAACGGTCCGGTACTGGCTGCCGCCGGCCTGGTAGAAAGCGACGGACGGCAGCAACACGCACGCTTCTCCCTGCCCTACCTCGAAGTCACCCCGCAGGTGATTTACCGCAACAGCCAGCAACGCCCGACCCGTCCGGATGATCTGCTCGGCAAACGCATTCTGGTACTTAAAGGCAGCAGCCATGCTGAGCAGTTGGCCGCGCTCAAGCTGCAATTGCCAGAACTGACCTACGAGGAATCCGCTGCCGTCGAGGTGGTCGACCTGCTGCGCATGGTCGATGAAGGGCAGATCGACCTGACCCTGGTCGACTCCAACGAGCTAGCGATGAATCAGGTGTATTTCTCCAACGTGCGCGTAGCCTTTGACCTGGGCGATGCGCAAAATCTGGCCTGGGCCACAGCCCCCGGTGAAGACCGCAGCCTGCTCGACGAGATGAATGCCTTTATTGAGCGAGCGCACCAGAACGGCAGCCTGCAGCGCCTGAAGGATCGCTACTACGGCCATGTTGATGTACTCGGTTATGTCGGTGCCTACACCTTCGCCAAGCACCTGCAACAACGCCTGCCGCGCTACGAGAAACACTTTCGCGAAGCTGCCCAAGCCAATCAGGTCGACTGGCGCTTGCTCGCTGCTATGGGTTATCAGGAATCACTCTGGCAACCCACCGCCACCTCGAAAACCGGCGTGCGCGGGCTGATGATGCTAACCCTGCGCACCGCCCAGGCTATGGGCGTGTCAGACCGCTTGAACCCCAAGCAGAGCATCGAAGGCGGCGCCAAATACATTGTCTATGTAAAGAACCAGCTGCCGGAAAGCATTCAGGAGCCGGACCGCACCTGGTTCGCTTTGGCTTCCTACAACATCGGCGGCGGCCACTTAGAAGATGCGCGCAAGCTCACTGAGGCCGAAGGCCTGGACCCGAATAAGTGGCTGGATGTACAGAAGATCCTGCCGCGCCTGTCGCAGAAGCAATGGTACAGCAAAACCCGTTATGGCTATGCCCGTGGCGGCGAGCCGGTGCACTTTGTACGCAACATCCGCCGCTACTACGACATCCTCACCTGGGTAACCCAGCCGCAGCTGGAAGGCTCGCAAATCGCCGAAAGCAATCAACATGTGCCGGGCATCGACAAACGTCAGCCCAATGAGCAGACCCCGCCGCTTTAACAGAACCTATTTCAAAGGCGCGCGAGCTAGAGTCCTGCAAGGCGCTACGTAGTAACAGCCTCCGGCTGGTCAAAACGGCGAGGAAGCGGAGTTTACTGATGTAAATGAGCATTCCGAGCCTGGTTTTAACGCCGCAGGGCTGACGCGCAGCAGACTTTGGATAGGTTCTAGCGCTGCTCGCGCCTGGCCTTGAAGAACGCACTCAGCACCGCCCCGCACTCATCCGCCAGTACGCCGCCCTCAATCAACACCCGGTGATTGAGAAATTCCTGACTGAAGAACTGTCCGCGACTCAACGCAACCCCAGCTTTAGGCTCGGTTGCGCCATACACCACGCGCTGCACCCGCGCATGCACGATCAGCCCGGCGCACATGCTGCACGGTTCCAAGGTGACATACAGGGTGCTGCCCGGCAGACGGTAGTTATCCACGGCCTGGGCGGCGGCGCGAATCGCCACCATCTCGGCGTGGGCACTGGGGTCATGGGTGGAGATCGGGCAGTTAAAACCGCGCCCGACAATCTGGCCATCCTGCACCAGCACTGCGCCGACCGGCACCTCGCCTAGGGCCGCACCTTCGGCGGCCAGGGCCAGGGCCTCGCGCATAAAGTGCTGATCCTGGCTGCGATCAATGATCAGGGGTTGGCGCACGCTTAAACGACCTCGATTGATGCCATCAGACCGGTTTCCATATGGTCGATCACATGGCAGTGGAACATCCATACCCCAGGATTATCGGCGACCAGCGCAACGCGCGCGCGCTCATTCTTGCCCAGCAGGTAGGTGTCGGTGAAATAAGGGATGATCGACTTGCGGTCCGAGGCCAGCACCTTAAAGGTCATGCCATGTAAGTGGATCGGGTGCTGATACTGGCTGAGGTTGCGCAGCTCGAAGATATAACTCTTGCCCAGCTGCAGGCGAGCAATCGGCCGGTCGGCGCAGGTCTTGTCATTGATATCCCAGGCCTGACCATTGATCTGCCAGAAGCTGTGCGCCGCCCCCTGGTCCAGGCCGACCGACACCGCACCGGCCCATTCGAAGTTGAATTTGACGGTTTCGGCATTAGCCAGATCCGGCTCGGCCACCGGGTTGGCTGGCAGTGCTGGCGGCCACTCACCAGCCACCTCGGCGCTGGGCTGCGCGCGCAAGGTCGCCAGACGTAATGGCCCGTTACGCAGCGACAGCTCATTGCCGGCCGCAGGCACCTTCAACCCCAACTCGATACGCATACCCGGCCCCAGCCAGTACTCCTTGCCCAGCGGCCTTGGCTCGACCGGATTGCCGTCCAGCGCATAGATACGCGCATCCGCGCCGGGCAGGTTAAGGCGATAGGTCAGGGTGTTATCCAGATTGATCAGCCGCAGGCGCACCACCTGCCCGGCAGGTAAATCCAGGGTTGGCGCGTGCTTGCCATTGACCGTACTCAGCCGCCCAGGGGTGCCGCCACGCGCCGCCTCGCGCGGTACGCTGAAATCGGTAAAAGCGCCCAGCTCGTCGATATGCCAGCTTTTCAGGTTCAGCGTGTGGTCGTGGAGAAAGCCCGTCGGCTCGCGCTCTTCGACGATCAGCGCGCCGACCAACCCACGCCCCAGCTGCTCGCCGCTGGCGACATGCGGGTGATACCAAAAGCTGCCGGCGTCGGGGGTGATGAAGTTGTAGTCGAAGTATTCACCCGGCAGCACCGGCGCCTGCGACACATAAGGCACGCCGTCCATCGCCAACGGCAGACGGATGCCATGCCAGTGAATAGTGGTCGGCACGTCCAGCTGATTAATGAAGCGCACGCGCAAGCGCTCGCCCTGACGGCAACGCAGCTCAACCCCAGGCGCTTGCCCACCATAGGCCCAGGCCGAGGTGGTTTGGCCCGGCACCAGCTCAATATCCAACGGCGCGGCGATCAGCTCATAGTCGTGGGTCGCCACATTTTCCGGACGGCCCAGCCAGTAGCGCACGCCACCAGCACCAAGTCCGACGACGCCAAGCCCAGCCAGGCCGATCAGCATTTGTCTGCGGGAAAACAACATATCCACTCCAGGTTGCCTGGCTATATGCCATGGCCATGCATCGGAGGAAGAACTCACTCCCGATAGATGCAATAGTTTCTCATCTATCTAGCGCTCAAGACGAGCCTGAAATCGAGGCTGATTGCCGCACCGCTGGCATAGGGGGTCAGGAAGCGTCCAACTTACCGCCGCCCTGGCCGACCTGGCGCATCGCCTCGGTCAACTCGTCAGGCACCCCGCGCAGATTGAGGTCGTACTGGTTGTACGGGATGCTGATATTGGACGCCGCAAGCGCCTGCAGCATGCTCACCATCAGCTCGCTGCGCGTAGTGGTCCAACGGTCGTAGTCCTGCGCCCAGGCGCGCACGCTGAAGTTCAGCGAGCTATCACCATACTCCTGCAACAACACGACCGGCGCAGGCTCTGCGGCCACTCCAGGGACAGCGCGTGCCACGCTGGCCAGTAGTTCAATCACTTGGGCAGGGTCGCTGCCGTATGCGACGCCGATCGGCACTTCAATGCGCCGATTGCGGTCCTGCAGCGTCCAGTTGGTCAGGTTATTGGCAACCAGAGTGCCATTAGGCACCACGATGTCGGCGCCATCGAAGGTACGGATCTTGGTGGCGCGTAGGCCAATTTCGCGGACGCTGCCGCTGGCGCCGTTGATCTCGATAACGTCGCCAGGCTGAATCGGCCGTTCGAACATCAACACCAGCCCCGACACGAAGTTACTCACCAATCCCTGCAAGCCAAAGCCAATACCCACACCCAGTGCGCCGAACAACAGCGTCAACTGACTGACCTTGAAACCCGCCGCCGACAACGCCAGCAAAAAGCCCAGCAACAGCAGCGCGTAATAGGTGAGCGAGGCGATGCTGTTGCCCACACCGCGTGGCAAGCGGCTATGCCCCTGCAACTGCTCGCGCAGTATCAACTTGGTCGCCCGCGCTGCAGCAATGGTGATCAGCACCGACAGGGCAAACACCAGCACATCTCCCAGACTGATGGACAACTCGCCGACCTCGACGTCATAGCCCAACACCTGACTGACGAACGCCTGCACCGGCAACAACACGCGAAAGCGATCCATGCTGTACAGCAGCCAACTGACTGCCGCTGCCAGTAGCAATGCGCGACGCAACCAACTCAACAATGCCTGGCCGTGTCGACGAAACAGCCATACCCGCTGCACAGCCGGCAACTCCGTCAGCATCCGCAGCAGCGCATTGACCAAAGTCATACTGGCGTACAGCAGCAGGCCGATATAACCGCTGTCAATCACCCCGCTGGTGAGCGTCTGAGTCAGCAGCAAGGCACCGGCCAGATTGGCCAGCAGCGAAGCCAGCAGCAGCCCGCCGCCCAGCCAGACAGCTCCACGCACCATCGTTCGTGCCCAGCCGACACTGCGTTCGGCTCGCCGCAGCATCTGCCGCAGTAGCCAGAGCGTGAGTAGCAGCGCGACGACCGTCAGCCCGAGCTGAAACACGCGATAAAAGTCTTCACCGCCCCATAACAGCGCCCCCAGCCGGTCTGCCAGATACAAGCCAGCCGCCATTAGCGGCCAGCTGCCAAGCAGGTCATGGGCACGCTGCGGAAGCATGCGCAACGCAGGCACCACCGCCAGCAGCGTCAGCACCTCAAGCGCCATCATGGGTGCATCCGACTCGAACACCTGCACGACCATCACGGCCAGCAGCAACCAGGCGGACAACGGGCGCGCGGCTACCCGCTGGCTATCGTCATCACGGCTCACGTGAGGCGCCAAGCGCTGCTGGCGCGCCAGCCAGAGCAACACCAGCAACAGCAGCACCAGCAGTGCTTGCATCGTGTGTACTTTGATGGCGTTCACCGCGCTGTAGGCATCGGCAAAGCGGGCTTCAATATCCAGCCCCGGCACCACTGAATCCGCATCGGCTTGCTGGTCGTCAGGAACATGCAGCGCCTGCCACAACGGCAGCGAATCACGGCTAAACAGGCGTGCATCAACACCGCTGATGACCCTGTCCACTTCTTCGCGCCCAAGCTGAATACTTGAATTGATCGCATTGGCCCGTTGCCCCAACTCAATCAGCTGCTCCAACGGCGCTGCAAGCGCCTGCTCGGCCGCCTGCAGCTCGCTGATCATCAAGTCGATCTGCCGAGCCAGAGGCACGGGCATGCTGTCTGCCGGGGTCGCCACGCGCGTGGCCTGCCAACGTACACGGCGTAGCGACAGCTCGGCCGTGTCATCGGCATAAGGTTTGGTGACGGCGCGCATCTGCGTACGCCAGGCTTGAATACGGTGGGCATCGAAGCTCCAGTGGCGCGCCAGACTCTCCAGGCGCACAAAAGGCAGCTGGCGCAGTTCATCCACGCTGAAGGCCCGCAATTTCTCATCGACGGGCCGCGCAATGTCATCAAGCAGAGCGCCAAGCGCGGCAGCCGGGTCCGCACTCGCTGCCCGGCGCTTGGCACGGTCCGCCAGACGCTGGTCATCATCCGCGCGCAGCAGAATATCGTTTAAGGCAATTGCCGCAGCAGTCGTGGCAGTGGGGGCGGCAGGAGCAGATTCGTCCTGCGCCAACGCGGAGCTGACGACCAACAGAACGCTCAGGGCCAGCCCCAGCAGATGGCCAAGTGACCTACCCCCGCTTACAGCAAAACGCCGCGCCATTCTCGCCAAGACAAATAGCGCGGTCATTGCTGATCTCCCTGCATAAATGGCCAGACACCCGGATTTTGGTTCAATCCGCTGCCCGAGCATAACCACGACAAGCACCTCACAGCCAGCCTGGCTCCGTGCTCATGGGAATACGCTGCCCTGCAGGTTTTGCGGATCGTCTCGCAAGCCTGGGGCTGATCGAGTAAAAAACAGCCCCGCCCTAACCCAATAGAGAACAGCGGCTGTCCGATACCCAGCGTAGCGCCTACCTCATACGCAACCGATCAGGGCCAACAAAAAGGGGCCCGTAGGCCCCTTCTGGTCACTCCCACTCGATGGTGGCAGGCGGCTTGCTCGACACGTCGTAGGTGACGCGGGAGATACCTTCAATTTCGTTAATGATGCGGCCACTGACAGTTTCCAGCAGCTCGTAAGGCAGGTGCGCCCAACGTGCAGTCATAAAGTCGATGGTCTCCACCGCGCGCAGGGCTACAACCCAGGCGTAACGACGGCCATCACCGACCACGCCCACCGATTTCACCGGCTGGAACACCACGAAGGCCTGGCTGACCTTGTGGTACCAGTCAGCCTTGCGCAGCTCTTCGATAAAGATATGGTCAGCGCGACGCAGCAGGTCGGCGTATTCCTTCTTCACTTCGCCGAGGATGCGCACGCCCAGGCCAGGGCCCGGAAATGGGTGACGGTAGACCATGTCGTACGGCAGGCCGAGTTCCAGACCCAGACGGCGCACTTCGTCCTTGAACAGTTCGCGCAGCGGCTCGACCAATTTCAGGTTCATCTCTTCCGGCAGGCCGCCGACGTTGTGGTGCGACTTGATCACGTGGGCCTTGCCGCTTTTAGCGCCCGCCGACTCGATCACGTCCGGGTAGATGGTGCCTTGGGCGAGGAACTGGATGTTATCCAGCTGGCTGGCCTGGGCATCGAACACGTCGATAAAGGTGCGACCGATGATCTTACGCTTCTTCTCCGGGTCGGCTTCGCCAGCCAGGTTGTCGAGGAACTGCGCTTCAGCGTTGGCACGGATCACCTTGACGCCCATGTTCTCGGCGAACATGGCCATCACCTGCTCGCCTTCGTGCAGGCGCAGCAGGCCGTTGTCGACGAATACGCAGGTCAGCTGATCACCAATGGCCTTGTGCAGCAGCGCCGCAACCACCGAGGAGTCCACACCGCCGGACAGGCCGAGCAGCACGTTGGCATCACCGACCTGGGCGCGCACCTGGGCGATGGCGTCTTCAGCAATCTTCGACGGCGTCCATAAGGCTTCACACTCGCAGATGTCGAGAATGAAACGCGACAGGATGCGACCGCCCTGCTTGGTGTGGGTCACTTCCGGGTGGAACTGCACGCCGTAGTAACGGCGCTCATCGTTGAACATGCCGGCAATCGGGCAGCTCGGGGTGCTGGCCAGGACGTGGAAATCAGCCGGCATCTTGGTGACTTTATCACCATGGCTCATCCACACGTCGAGGCCGAACAGGCCGTCGGCGTCGACATGGTCTTCGATGCCATCGAGCAGGCGGCTCTTGCCAACCACATCCACGCGGGCGTAGCCGAACTCACGCAGCTCGGAACCCTCAACCTTGCCACCCAGCTGCTCAGCCATGGTCTGCATGCCGTAGCAGATACCGAACACCGGCACGCCGAGGTCGAATACCGCCTGCGGGCAACGTGGGCTGTTGGCTTCGTGCACGGACTCAGGGCCACCGGCGAGGATGACGCCTTTCGGGGCGAATTCGCGGATCGCGTCCTCATCCATGTCGAACGGGTGCAGTTCGCAGTACACGCCGATTTCGCGCACGCGGCGGGCGATCAGCTGGGTGTACTGGGAGCCGAAATCCAGAATCAGGATGCGGTGAGCGTGGATGTCTTGATGAGCCATGACCGTCTCTCGTAGCGAAATTCACAAATGACTCGGGGCTGCCCTGTAAAACAACAGCGACAGCCCCGGGCTTTATATCAACTGATCAACAATCAGCCCACGCGGTAGTTCGGGGCTTCTTTGGTGATCTGTACGTCGTGTACATGGGACTCAGCCATGCCGGCACCGGTGATGCGCACAAACTCAGGCTTGCTGCGCATCTCCTCAACTGTTGCACAACCGGTGTAGCCCATGGAGGCACGCAGGCCGCCCATCAGCTGGTGCACGATGGCGGCCATTGCGCCTTTGTATGGCACGCGACCTTCGATGCCTTCCGGCACCAGCTTCTCGGCACCGGCCGAGGAGTCCTGGAAGTAACGATCCGAAGAGCCCTGCGCCTGCGCCATGGCGCCCAGCGAGCCCATACCGCGGTAAGCCTTGTAGGAGCGGCCCTGGAACAGCTCGACTTCGCCCGGAGCTTCTTCAGTACCGGCGAGCATCGAACCGATCATCACGCAAGACGCGCCAGCAACGATGGCCTTGGACAGGTCACCGGAGAAACGGATACCGCCATCGGCGATCAGCGGCACACCGGTGCCAGCCAGTGCGGCGGCAACGTTGGCCACGGCGGAGATTTGCGGAACGCCAACACCGGCAACAATACGCGTGGTGCAGATCGAACCTGGGCCGATGCCGACCTTGACCGCATCGGCGCCGGCTTCGGCCAGGGCCTTGGCGGCTTCGCCGGTGGCAATATTGCCGCCGATCACCTGCACATCCGGGAAGTTCTGCTTGACCCAACGCACGCGGTCGATCACGCCTTTGGAGTGACCGTGGGCGGTGTCGACAATAATCACGTCAACACCGGCATTAGCCAGCGCGGCGACGCGGTCAGCGGTATCGGCACCGGTGCCGACAGCTGCACCAACACGCAGGCGACCTTGGTCGTCTTTGCTGGCCAGCGGGTAAGCTTTGGCTTTTTCGATGTCCTTGACGGTCATCATGCCCTTCAAGCGGAAGGCATCATCGACGATCAGGACTTTCTCGATGCGGTGCTTGTGCAGCAGCTCGCGCACCACGTCTTTGTCGGCGCCTTCCGGTACGGTGACCAGACGCTCTTTCGGCGTCATCACTTCACGCACGGTAGCGTCCAGGCGGTTCTCGAAACGCACGTCACGGGAAGTGACGATGCCGACCAGGTCGCCATCGCTGAGTACCGGTACGCCGGAGATATTGTGCATACGGGTCAGGTCGAACAGATCACGCACGGTGGCGTTGGCTTCGATGGTGATCGGGTCCTTGACCACGCCCGCCTCGTAGCGTTTGACCTTACGCACTTCGGCAGCTTGCTGCTCGACGGTCATGTTCTTGTGGATGATGCCGATGCCGCCTTCCTGAGCCATGGCAATTGCCAGACGGGCTTCAGTGACGGTATCCATGGCAGCAGAGAGCAACGGAATATTCAGTTCAATACCACGGGTCAGGCGCGTTTTGAGGCTGACATCCTTCGGCAGAACTTCGGAATAACCTGGAATAAGTAGAACGTCGTCGAAGGTAAGAGCTTCTTGACTGATACGCAGCATGGCGGGGGCTCCCGGACGGGAAAATTGGAAGCGCGCCATTATACTCAGACGCCCCCCTGCACTCAACGCAAACTGCAACATTGCCCTGCGCGCTTACGCGGCGCTATTCAGAAGCGGGATTAGAGCAATACAATAATGATTATCAAAAACACCCGCAACTGAGTAGCACATGCCCGCCTCCCGACTCTCCCCCTCCCTGCTAGCCTGGAGCTTCACCCTGCTCGCCCTGGCCTTGATGCCTGTCGCCAACAGCCTCGCAGCCGAAACCGCCAGCCCACTTGAGCTGCCCAGCCAGGCCGTCACCGCCACCCGTGAAGACCAAACCGGCTACAGCGCCAGCACGGCCAGCACCGCAAGCAAAAGCGCCGTGCCGATCATGCAAGAGGCCCAGGCGTTGCAGGTGGTCACCGAGCAGGTGATCGAGGACTACCAAGTGCAATCGCTGGACGACGCGATGAAGTTCGTCAGCGGTATGACCCAGAGCAACACCCTGGCCGGCACCCAGGACGGCTTCGTCAAACGGGGTTTCGGCAGCAACGCCGACGGCTCGATCCTGCGTGACGGCATCCGCTCCAGCCTGTCGCGTAACTTCAGTGCCAGCACCGAGCGCGTGGAAGTGCTCAAAGGTCCGGCTTCTCTGCTCTATGGCGCTCTGGAACCGGGCGGCCTAATCAACGTGATCAGCAAGCAGCCTGAATACCGGCAGCGCACGCAGATCAGCGGTGAAACCAGCAGCGAAGGTGGTGGCAACCTTATGCTCGACACCACCGGCCCATTGGGCGACAGCGGCTTTGCCTATCGACTGATCGCCGAACGCCAGCACGAAGACTATTGGCGCAATTTCGGCGCGGACAACCACAGCCTGATCGCACCGTCCCTCAGCTGGAGCGGCGAAGACCTGCGCATCACCCTGGCCTACGAGCACAAGGAATACTCGACCCCGGTGGACCGTGGCACGGTGATCATCAACGGCAAACCGGCGAGCACCGAGTACAACGCGCGCCTCAACGAAAGCTGGGCCAAAGCCCAAGGCACCGATGAACTGTTTACCGCCAAGGCCGAGTACCAACTCAACCCCGACTGGCTAAGCCGCCTGACCTACGGTTGGAACAACGAGCGCTACGACTATGCCGAAGCACGGCCCAACGCGCTTAACGCCACCACCGGCGCACTCAGCCGCCGCGCCGACGGCAGCGAGCATGACAACCAGACGCAGTACCTGGCCTGGGACTGGATCGGTAACACCACGCTGCTCGGCCAACAGCATGACCTGCTACTTGGGCTCGATACCGAGCGGGTTGACAACTTCCGCGGTGACACCTACCGCGGCCCGGCTGTTGCCGGCTTCAATATTTACCGCCCGGTTTACGGCAACCTCGCCGAACCGTCGCTGATCAGCGCCGCGCAAAGCGACAGAAGCGACGAGCTGCACTCACGCTCGCTGTATGTGAAGGACAACTGGCACCTTAACGACCAATGGATACTGGTGGCCGGCGGACGTTACCAGCACTTCGAACAGCTGGTTGAACAGGGCCGTGGTAACAGCTATACGAAAACCACCGACCGCCAAGACAACGCCTTCTTGCCCTTTGCCGGCTTGGTTTATCAGCTCAGCCAACAGGTTTCGCTGTACGGTAATTACAGCCGCTCATTCGTGCCCAACGCCTCAGACGCCAACACCAGCCAGGCGTTCGACCCCGAGGAAGGTCGCAGTTACGAGCTGGGGGTAAAACTTGACCTCCCCCGGGGTATCGGCGCCAGCCTGGCACTGTTCGATATCGAGAAGGAAAACGTCGTGGTCACCAACAACGCCGTGTCTGAAGCGGCAGGCAAGGTGGGCTCACGCGGCGTGGAAATGGACATAACCGGCAAACTGAGCGAGCGATGGGAACTGCTCGGCACCTACGCCTACACCGATACGGAAATCCTCGATGACCCGGATAATCAGGGCAACGCACTGGTGAATGCCGCGCAGAATATCGCCAGCCTGTACCTGAACCACCACCTGGCGCTGCCCAGCGACACCGGACAATGGCGAGTAGGCGGCGGCGCGCGCTATGTCGGTGAACGCGCCGGCGATAACGCCAACAGCTTCTGGCTGGACAGCTACACCGTGGCCGATGCGTTTATCAGCTGGGAAAGCCAGCTACTGGGCGACAAGACCCGCCTGCAGCTGAATGCGCGTAACCTGTTCAACCAGGAGTACTACCCATCCAGCGGCGGCAACCTGCGCGTCGCCGTCGGTGAACCGCGCGAACTACGCCTATCGGCCAGCGTCGATTTTTAACTATTCAGCTCGGTTCAAGGATGAACCAACTCAGACAAGATCGACCCGCACCAGGGAAACCGGATAGCCCAAGCGCGCAGCAAACTCGTCGAGAAAGCTCTGCTTAAAGCCGGCGTCCGCCCAGTTATTGAAGATAAAGCCCAGGTTGGAAAACCCGCAGGGCTGCAGAAACAGAAAGCCGTTGATATCGTCTTCATGGCCGCACAGCGGGCAGCGAAAGTTATCGGTATGCCCCGGCATCCAGTCTTCCAGGCTGTCGAATAACCTTTCGCCCACTTCGCGCCGACACTCGGGGCAGCCGGCCTCTTCGAGAAAGTCCGTTGTCGGGGTATAGATACAGCGTTTGTAGATAATCTCCAGGCCATGCACCGCCTGCCCGAACGGCAACAGCTCGGGACGCTCGACCACCCGCCGCGCGCCCTCGGCAATGCCGTAGCCCATATGTTTGAAGGTGCGGCCACAGGTGGTGAGCTGTTCTTTGATGATGTTCTGCTTGACCAGCCAACGCACGATCAACCGCGCCCGCGCCTCATGGCCGGGAAAGCTGGAAATCTGCGGCACGATGATCGCCTGCTGCTCACTCATAACGGGACTCGGTTTGCGCTAAAGGCGCGCAGCTTAAAGGGCTTACAGCGGCGGTCAAGGCCAATCCCCTATGGCAGGCTGGGCAAAGCATTTACTATGCGGGCCATGATCAAAGATCCCTTCCAACGCCTGAACCTCGACCGCGAGGTGCTCAGCGTCAGTCAACTGAACAACCGCGCACGCCTGCTGCTGGAAGATGTATTCGGCGGCATCTGGGTCGAGGGGGAAATCTCCAACCTGGCCAAGCCGGCGTCCGGACACATCTATTTCACCCTTAAAGATAGCCAGGCTCAGGTGCGCTGCGCGTTGTTCCGGCAGAACGCCGCCAAGGTGCGCCAAGCGCTGCGTGATGGTCTGGCGGTCAAGGTACGTGGCAAGGTCTCGCTGTTTGAAGGGCGCGGCGACTACCAGCTGATTCTCGACGCAGTGGAACCTGCGGGCGATGGCGCGCTGCGCCTGGCCTTCGAGGCGCTGAAAGAAAAGCTTAACGCCGAAGGGCTGTTCGCGACCGAGGCCAAAGTCGCCCTGCCAGCGCACCCGAAACGTATTGGTATTATCAGCTCGCCCACCGGCGCGGTGATCCGCGACATCATCAGCGTATTTCGCCGCCGCGCACCGCAAGTCGAACTGACCCTGATCCCTACCGCCGTGCAAGGCCGAGAAGCCACCGCGCAGATCGTCCGCGCCCTCGGCATAGCCGATAAAAAAGGTTTTGATGCGCTGATCCTGGCCCGCGGCGGCGGTTCGCTGGAAGACCTCTGGTGCTTTAACGAAGAACCGGTTGCCCGCGCCATTGCCGCCTGCGTGACGCCCATCGTCAGCGCGGTGGGCCATGAGACCGATGTGTCCATCGCCGATTTTGTCGCCGACGTACGCGCACCAACACCTTCCGCCGCCGCCGAGCTACTGGCCCCCGACAGTAGCGAGCTGGTGCAACGCCTGCACAATCTCAAACGCCGCCTGAACCTGCGCATGCAACACCGCCTGGAACGTGAACGCATGCGCCTGGACGGTTTGCAGCGTCGCTTGCGCCATCCCGGCGAGCGCCTGCGCCAGCACGCCCAGCGCGTGGATGATCTGGATATGCGCCTGACCCGCGCTTTCGCACGCCAGCTGAATAGCCGTCGCGAACGCCTGAATCACCTGCAAACCCGCCTGCTAAGCCTGCATCCGGAACGCAACCTTAAGCTGCTCGATCAACGCCTGCAGGCACTGGCCGAACGCCTGCAACGCAGCATGCGCGAGGGCCTCAAGGCACGCCGCATGCAGCTGCATAGCCAGGTGCAGACCCTACACGCGGTCAGTCCGCTGGCGACCCTTGGGCGTGGCTACAGCATCCTGCTGGATGAGCGCGGCCGCGCCATCCGCAACGCCGCCGACACCCGCCCCGGCCAGCGCCTGAAAGCGCGCCTGGGCAACGGCGAGCTGGATGTGCGGGTCGAAGACAACCATGTGCAGCCGGTTACCCTCTCGCTGCTCGATTGATTTCCACACAGGTCCCCCATGCGTCCATTCACCCTGCTCACCCTGTTCTGCCTTGCCCTGCCCGTCCACGCCGAAGGTTTTATCAGCCGACTGCTCAATAAACCCGTGCCCGGCGGCGTGGCGGTAGTCGATCTAGGGCCAGCAGCCAGCGCACCCAGCGTGCGCTATCAGAACAAGCCGGTGCTGGTGATTCACGAGGATCAGCAACGCTGGATCGCCATTGTCGGTATTCCGCTGAGCATCAAGCCGGGCAGCCAACAGATCAACGTCAACGGCAGCCAGACACTGAGCTTTCAGGTGGGCAGCAAGCATTACGTCGAACAGCGCATCACCATCAAAAATCAACAGCAGGTCAACCCAAACGCCAAGAACCTTGCGCGCATTGAACGCGAACTGGCCGAACAGACCCGCGCCTACCAACAGTTCAGTCCTCGCCAGCCAAGCAACCTGCTGTTCGACAAGCCGGTCAACGGGCCGCTATCCAGCCCCTTCGGCCTGCGCCGCTTTTTCAACGGTGAGGAGCGCAACCCGCACTCCGGGCTGGACTTCGCCGCCAATAGCGGCACGCCGATAAAGGCCCCGGCCGCAGGCAAGGTGATCCTGACTGGCGACTACTTCTTTAACGGTAAAACCGTTTTTATCGACCACGGCCAGGGCCTGATCAGCATGTTCTGCCACCTCTCGGCCATCGGCGTAAAAGTCGGTGATGAAATTCCCCGTGGCGGCGTACTCGGCAACGTCGGCGCCACCGGTCGCGCCACCGGGCCGCATCTGCACTGGAACGTCAGCCTGAATGATGCCCGCGTCGATCCCGCGATCTTTATCGGTGCGTTCAAGCCCTGACCGTTCGTCGACCTACCCACCCGAGCCTATCAAGCCTTTTCAGCGCAGGCCGATTACGCCTGTGACGCCGGGCTTTCCGTCCGGCCGAGCGGGTACACACGTAGATGCTGACGGTTAACACCAACATCTCGTCGTCGTTCACGCGCCGCCAATTGGAGAGCAACAGCACAGCACTTGGTACTTCGCTGCAGCGCCTGTCCACCGGACAGCGCATCAACAGCGCCAAAGACGATGCTGCTGGACTGCAAATCTCCAACCGTTTGACCTCGCAAGTGCGGGGGCTGAACGTGGCCACGCGCAATGCGAACGACGGCATATCGCTGCTGCAGGTAGCGGAAGGCGCTTTACAAAGCGTCACCGACGCTCTGCAGCGCATTCGCTCGCTTGGCTTGCAGGCCATGAACGGCTCCAACGGTGCCAGTGAGCGCACTGCACTGGATCAAGAAGCGCAGCAGCTGTTGCAGGAAATCAACCGCGTCAACGAAACCACGACCTTTGCTGGTCGCAAAGTATTTGACCAAGGTACCTTTTCAGTCCTTGGCGACCCGGATCAGCGTGCCGTGTTGAACGCCCTCAAAGGCTTCTGGATCAGTGAAGGTGAGCAACGGGTATTCGACGCCTTCGGGCTGACGGCCGATGGCGCTGAACTGGAAATAACCTTTACCAATGACTCATCCAGCCAAACCCTGGCCTCTGTATCAGGCACCTCCGGTGCCGGCGGCAAAATTTTTGACCAGGTTCTGAACGTCAACCTGGCTTACTTCGATGCCTCAACACTGCCCAACGGCGGCAGCACAACGCAATATACCGATCGAGTCATCGCGCATGAGATGGCGCATGCCGTCATGGGCCGCACGATGAATTTCGCCGGTTTACCCAGTTGGTTTATTGAGGGCACTGCAGAAGCGCTGCAAGGCGCGGACGAGCGCCTTGCAGGAGACACCGCTGGAGGCACCAATACCGCGACCATTCTGGCGGCATTTAATGCCGACGATGTCAGCGCTTCGGCCGGTTATTCCGGCGGTTACGCTGCTGTGCGGTATATGCATGAAGAAATAAAAGCGGCGGGTGGCAAAGGCATCAAAGACATCATGGGTTACCTGCAAAAAAACAGCGGTTCTACCCTGGATCAAGCCCTGACCAACGCCAGTAAAGGCGCCTTCAGCAGCCAGGCGGACTTCAGCACTCAGTTCAATGCTGATGCCGCGGCCTATGTTGCAGGACTGGACCTGAGCAACGCGGACACCGGGGCGATTGGCGGCTTCGACGCTGACGGTGGCAATGTCCTCGCCGCCGAGAATGTGCTGCCCAACCAGGGCACTGGGCTCCCGGGTTCCAAGGGCTTTACGCTGGTCGAACCGGAGCTGTTCAATGCCAACGGTGTAGGCGGCAACACCCTCACCCAGCTCCAAGTCGGGGCTCAGGCCTATGAAACGATCCAGATCGGCTTCAGCTCATTCAGTGCCGATGCGATGGCCTTGGGCCGCCTGGACCTCGGTAAGACACCCGGCCTGGCGGTGATGGATATTGATGACGCACTGGCCTACATCGACCGCCAACGTGGCTACATGGGTGCGTTACAAAACCGCCTGGAAAGCACCATCAACAACCTGCAAAGCATTGCTGAAAACGCTGCCGCCAGCCACTCACGCATTCTCGACACCGACTTTGCAGCTGAAACTTCTAACCTGGTTTCTCGCCAGATTATCGGGCAGGCCGCGCAAAGCGTCCTTGCGCAGGCCAACCAGCGCCCTCAGGCGGTCCTCAGCTTGCTGGGCTAAGCCCAATGCGACAAAGCCCTAAGACACGTCCAGCAACCAAGCCACCCTGCCCAATAAGTGCTCGTTTGATAAGGTTGCTTGTTATTAAGTTGAGCGAGCCCCAAGGAGCGGCATGAACGACCTGTACAGCAACACCCAGCAGTGGCTTGAGCATTACCCCTCACTCTATAGCCTGACCGGCATCTCGCTGCTGCTACTGGCAGCCTGGTTGGCCAACTGGGTGGTCAAGCGCATTCTTTTGCGCGGCCTGTACCGCGCACTCAAGGCCACGCCGATTGGCCAGGACGGCAGCCTGCATGACTCGCGGGTGATCGCGCGACTGGCAAACATTGTTCCTGCGCTGATCATTTCCGTCGGCATCACCCTGGTGCCCAACCTGCCGGAAGCAGCCGTGGCGGTAACCGGCAACGTGTGCAGCGCCTTTATCGTACTGACCATCGCCCTGGCCATCAGCGGAGTGCTGACGCTGCTCAACAACGGCTATCAGAAGCGCCCGAATGCCCACCTGAAACCGATAAAGGGCTATGTGCAGGTGGTGAAGATTCTGCTTTTCGCGATTGCCGCAATACTCATGGTCGCCAGCCTGATCGACCGCTCGCCGCTGATTCTGCTGTCTGGCCTGGGCGCAATGGCCGCTGTACTGATGCTGATTTTTCAGGACACCTTGCTGTCCCTGGTCGCCAGCGTGCAGATTTCCTCCAGCGACATTGTGCGCGTCGGTGACTGGATCGAGATGCCACAGTTGAACGCCGACGGTGATGTCATCGATATCGCCCTGCACACGGTCAAGGTGCAGAACTGGGACAAAACCATCACCACCATCCCGACCAAACGCTTTATCAGCGACCCGTTCAAGAATTGGCGCGGGATGCAGGAATCCGGTGGACGGCGGATCAAACGTAGCCTGCTGCTTGACCAAACCAGTATCAGCTTCCTCAGCCCAGAGCAGATCACCCGCCTGCAGCGTTTTCTGCTGCTCGGCCAATACCTGAACAGCAAGCAGAGCGAGCTGCTCAGCTGGAACAGCGCACTGGCAGAGGCCAGCCAGGAGCCGGCAAATACCCGGCGGGTCACCAACATCGGCACCTTCCGCGCTTACGTCGAGCACTACCTGCGTCAGCACCCTGGTATCCACCAGGAGATGACCCAGCTAGTCAGGCAAATGAACCCAACCGCAGACGGCCTGCCGCTGGAACTCTACTGCTTCACCAACACAATCGCCTGGGCACGCTATGAGGCCATTCAGTCGGATATCTTCGACCACCTGTTGGCGATCCTTCCCGAGTTCGGTCTGCGGGTCTTCCAGCACCCGAGCGGGGCGGACATGCGTGAACTGAAACACAACCTGCTGCCTGGCACCCAGCCTTGAAGCCACAGCGGGCGGCCGAAACACCTGAGCCGCCCGCAATCCAAACGCTTACCCGCGACTTTTTACGCAAAATTAATCGCCTAAAAACGCCTAAACCGCACTCAAACACCAATTTTTCAGCATTGCTTGCCAGCTTTGACCTCAGAGATTAGGGTTGGCGCTATGAACACCTACCACACCCTGATTCTGCTGCGCCAACACGCCAACCTCTGCCTGGTGAGCCAGCGACTGCGTGGCTGAATTTTCACGCCCACGCCCTGCCCTGTTTTCTCAGTTTTTGCCCGGCTCGCCGCTTGCAGCCGCGCCACAAGGATCAACACCATGAGCATGCTCAAAGACCCGTCCAGTAAGTACCGCCCGTTCACCCAGATCCAGATTCCAGACCGCACATGGCCAAACCAGATCATCGACAAGGCGCCGATCTGGCTGTCCACCGACCTGCGTGACGGCAACCAGTCGCTGATCGAGCCGATGGACGCCGAGAAGAAGATGCGCTTCTTCAAGTGCCTGCTGGCAGTGGGCCTGAAGGAAATCGAAGTGGGTTTCCCGTCCGCCTCGCAGACCGACTTCGACTTCGTTCGCGAGCTGATCGAGGGCGGCCACATCCCGGATGACGTGACCATTCAGGTGCTGACCCAGGCCCGTGACGACCTTATCGAGCGCACCTTCGAGTCGCTGAAAGGCGCCAAGAAGGCCATCGTTCACTACTACAACGCCTGTGCGCCGAGCTTCCGCAAGATCGTCTTCAACCAGGACAAGGCCGGTGTCAAAGCCATCGCCGTGGCCGCAGGCAGCACCATCAAGCGCCTGGCCGATGCTGCGCCGGAAACCCAGTGGGGCTTCGAGTACTCGCCGGAAGTGTTCAGCAGCACCGAGATCGACTTCGCCGTCGAGGTGTGTAACGCGGTGATCAACGTGTTCCAGCCGACTCCGGCAAACAAGCTGATCCTTAACCTGCCAGCGACCATCGAGTGCGCCACACCGAATAACTACGCCGACCAGATCGAGTGGTTCGGTCGCCATGTCGACAAGCGCGACAGCGTGCTGATCAGCGTGCACACCCACAATGACCGTGGCACCGGCGTAGCTGCCTCGGAGCTGGCGGTGATGGCCGGTGCCGACCGCGTGGAAGGCTGCCTGTTCGGCAACGGCGAGCGCACCGGCAACGTCTGCCTGGTGACCCTGGCGCTGAACCTCTACACCCAAGGCGTCGATCCGCAATTGGACTTCTCCGACATCGACGCCGTGCGCAAGGTGGTCGAAGACTGCAACCAGATTCCGGTGCACCCGCGTCATCCGTACGTCGGCGACCTGGTGCATACCGCGTTCTCCGGCTCGCACCAGGATGCGATTCGCAAGGGCTTCGCTCAGCAGCAGGCAGATGCGCTGTGGGAAGTGCCGTACCTGCCGATCGATCCGGCCGATATCGGCCGCGATTACGAGGCGGTGATCCGCGTCAACAGCCAGTCCGGCAAGGGCGGTATCACTTTCCTGCTGGAGCAGGAATACGGCATCAACCTGCCGCGCCGTATGCAGATCGAATTCAGCCAGGTGGTGCAAAAAGAAACCGACCGCCTCGGCCTGGAGATGACCGCCGCGCAAATCTACACGCTGCTCGAAACCGAGTACCTGCAAGCCACAGCGCCCTATGCCCTGAAAGGCCACCGTCTGCAGGAAGAAAATGGCACCAGCGCGGTCGATGTGGAAGTCATCAATGCCGGAGAAACCCAGCACTGGCGCGGGATCGGCAAAGGCCCGCTGGAAGCCCTGGTTGCCGGCCTGCCGGTAGATGTGGAAATCATGGACTACAGCGAGCACGCCATCGGCGCCGGCACTAATGCCAAAGCGGCGGCTTATATCGAGCTGCGCGTCAACGGCGGCCGCGCGCTGCATGGCGTCGGCATCGACGAAAACCTGACTACCGCGAGCTTCCGCGCGCTTTTTAGCGCGTTGAATCGCGCCCTCGGCCAGGCCGCCGAGCAAGCTGCCTGATAGGCACCGGGCGCTGGCGGACGCTCTCCGCTAGCGACCCGATACTCTACTGCTCATTCGCTCTGCTGCTGCCAGTGACTACGCCCCCACTCACACATGGCAGCCAGCACCGGCTGCAACGTGGCACCATGCTCAGTCACGCAATATTCCACTCGCGGCGGTACCTCAGCGAACACAGTTCGGGTTAGCACGCCGACACGCTCCAATTCACGCAGCTGTTGAGTCAGCATCTTCTCGGTGATATCCGGCACCAACCGCTTCAGCTCTGAAAAGCGCAGTGGCCCGTTGAGCAGGCGATACACCAGCAGAGCCTTCCATTTGCCACCTATCACCTCCAAGGTGACATCCATCGGTGTGCTATAGACCTTATCGCCTTGCATCAGACGCTTGTTTTCAACCGTCTCGGCTTGTTGTTCAGCCATTACTAGTTACCCTAAAGTAAGTTACCTCCTTTATCGTACGTACTTCCCAAAAGGATTGCCACGCGCATAATAGCCGCAATGGCTTATAGCAGCCACTTTGATGACCTTGTTGGAGGCTTTATGACGATTGAACACCTGCAAGCACCACTGCAGCTTGGCGCTTTGACTTTGCCCAACCGCCTGGTGATGGCGCCTTTGACACGCCAGCGCAGTCTGCCGGGTAACGTCCCAGGCGAGCTGAATGCCAGCTACTACGCCCAGCGCGCCAACGCAGGCCTGATCATCAGTGAAGCCAGCCAGGTCTGCCCTGAAGGCCAAGGCTACGCCTGGACACCGGGCATCCACAGCGATGCGCAAGTGGCCGGCTGGCAGCAGGTCACCCAGGCAGTGCATAAAGCCGGCGGACGCATTTTCCTGCAGTTGTGGCATGTGGGTCGTATCTCCCATCCGCTGCTGCAACCGAACGGCGCCGACCCTGTAGCCCCTTCGGCCATCCAGGCTAAGGCCGAGTGCTATGTAGTCGAAGTTGACGGTAGCCACCACAAGGCTGCCACTGCCATGCCACGCGCACTGGAAGTGAGCGAGTTGCCAGGTGTTGTAAGCGCTTACGCTCACGGCAGTGAAAACGCGATCAAGGCCGGTTTCGATGGTGTTGAAGTGCATGCTGCTAACGGCTACCTGCTGGATCAGTTCCTCTGTTCCAATAGCAACCAGCGCAACGATGCCTATGGCGGCTCGGTAGAAAACCGCGCGCGCTTTGTACTTGAAGTACTGGACGCTACGGTGACTGCGGTCGGTGACAGCCGCAAGGTCGGCATCCGTATTTCGCCCATGGGTACCTTTGGCGATGTGCACGATGCCAATCCACTGGAGACCTTCAGCTACCTGGTCAGCCAACTCAATAGCCGCAACCTGGCCTACTTGCACGTCAACCGTCCGGATTGGCTCGGGGGCACCTTCGAGGGCTTTGATGATCTGCTGCGCGCCCTTCGCAACATTTATAAGGGCACGCTGATTATTGCGGGTGGGCAGACAGCGGAAAGCGGTGAGCAGGCTATCGCCAACAACCTGGCTGACCTAGTCGCCTACGGCCGCCCCTATATCGCCAACCCAGATCTGCTGGCGCGCTTTAAAGCCGGGGCTGAACTCAACCCACTGGACGGCAACACCCTGTATGGCGGTGGGGCCGAGGGTTACACCGACTACCCAAGCATGAGCTAACTCCCCTGCCGCAACAAACGCCGGTGCTTGCCCGGCGCTTGTTGCCATGTGTCAGACAGCCATCTGGATGCGCTCGGCCCTTAAGCAGTTTAGATGGCAGGTAAATCGCGCAGCGCCTTAGCCATTAACTGCTGATGGCGTAGACACCAGGTAACGCGCGGTCATCCGCAAGGCTTGAGTTATATCGGGCCATACCAGCCCGTGGCGCTGAACCAGCGCATCCGTCGCAGCGGTATCGAAACGAGTGGTCTGGATAAAATCCAGCGACTCGGCATCGGTACGCAGCAACCGCGGCACACCCGGAATTTTTAGCAACGCCCGCAGCAAGGGAATCGGCACATGCCGACTTGGCGCGCTGACGCCTAGTGTGTTGGCCAATTGCTGCAGCATGCCCTGCAGGTTGGGCGTCGTGGCATCCAGGGCGAGAATCTCCTGCCCGGCCTGCTGCTCATCAAAGGCTGCGGCCACTATTAGCCCGGCGAGAAAATCCACACTGACCAACGGCAGCCAATGCGCTGTCGAACCCGGTATTGCCCCGAGCAAACCGCCCGCCAGATTACTGATCAGCCCAGCCAATGGCTGCGCCGGCAGAATATGCCCACTGCGGCTATGGCCGCACACAGTGGCCGGATGCACCACCGTCAGTGGCGCCTGCAGCTCAGCCATACGCGCGTGCACGCGAAAATGCGCCTCAAGCTTACTGCCCTCATAGGCGCCAGTACGTTGATAGACCTTGTTCCAATCAGTGCGCTCGGGCCGCTGCAGCTCAATGCCGATGCGCTGTAGATGCTCATGATTGGCCAGCATAAAGCCGCCCACCATCAGTAGGCGACTGCCTTGCTGCGCCGCCAGCTCAGCCACAGCCAACGCCCCCTCGACATTGACCTGGCGCGCCTGCTCGGCAGCCAGCCCCCAGGCGAACTGCGCGCCCAGGTGGAACACCACGGCAGCCTGACGCACCTGCTCACGGGCAGCGGCATCCAACCCCAGCCCCGGCAAGCCCAGATCACCGCCAACCGCCGCGAGCAAATCGCCCCGCCCGCCCAACTGCTCGATCTGCTCGCGCAAAGCTGGCAGGCTGTGCGGTCGACGCATCAGCACGCTGACCGGGTGACCCTTGTGGGTAAGTAACGCCAGCAGGTGCTGACCGATAAAGCCGCTGCCGCCGGTTACAAAACATGGCTGATTCATCGCCAATCCTCCTGAGTCGTTGATGACCCAAGCAGGCTAAACTGTCGAGCACACTCTACAGTCAAGCGAGATTGTCATGCGCATAGGCGAGCTGGAAAAACGCAGCGGCGCCAGCCGCCACACCCTGCGTTATTACGAAAGCCTGGGGCTGATCAGCGCCTTGCGCCGCGATAACAACTACCGCGAATACAGCCTGCAGACGCTACAGGACCTGGGTTTTATCCAGCAGGCTCAGAGCATGGGCTTTTCCCTTGGTGAGATCGGCGAAATCCTCAAAGCCCAGCGCGAGCAACAGCTCGACTGCGCCCAGGGCGCCGAGCTGGTGAGCCGTAAGCTGGTTGAGGTGGAGCAGAAACTTGCCGACCTGCAGCAGCTGCGCGATTATCTGCGCAGTGAAAAACTGCGCCTGGAAGCCAGCGCCGCCGAACAGAAGCCCACTGCAGCAGGCTAAATCAACCTGGAAATTCAGACCAAGTGCACGGCGAGCGAACAGGCGATCACTACACTGACGTCATGGATCGCAGGAGCACCTGACCATGCGTTCACTGACACACTGGATGTGCACCCTCAGCCTGCCGCTGCTGCTCGCCTGCAGCGCAAATGGACTCGCGGCCACTGTGGTCATGGCCTTCGGTGAAAAGATTCCGCCCTTCTGTTTTCCGGAAAGCGACAGCGGTATCGAACTGGAAGTGATTGGCGAAGCCCTGGCCTTTCGCGGCCACACACTCGAACCCCGCTACTTTCCTCTGGCCCGCGTGCCACTGGCGTTTCGCAAAGGTGAAGTGGATGCGGCCATGACTGACCTGGGTCAGGACCTTGCCGCTGTAGGTGGCCACTACGGCAACCCAGCGGTGATCTACTACAACGTGTTTGTCAGCCTGAAAGGCCGGCGCTTCGACATCCAGAAGCCCGAGGACATCAAGGGCCTCAGCATCGTGGCCTTTCAGGGCGCCGCCCAGCGCTACCCCGAATGGTTGGCCGCCAGCCAGAAAGATGGCCTGTACTTCGAGCAGAATAATCAGGAGCTACAGGTACTTGGTCTGAACAAGGGCCGTTACGATCTGGTACTGAGTGATCGCAGCATCTATCGCTATTTCGAACTACTGCTCGAACGTACCACTCTGTTCAAAGCTAAGAGCATTGCCATGCACCAGTTTGTCGAGGAAGACCCGCAGAACTACCGACCAGTATTTCGCGACCCGCAGATCCGCGATGATTTCAACGCCGGCCTCGCCCAACTCAAGGCCAGCGGGCGCTACCAGGCGATCTACGACCACTACCTAAAGCAGTAACGGTCGCCCCATCAGTCCGCCAGATCAAAAGCATCCGCATCGCGATAGGCCGGAAAACGCTCACGGTAAGCGGCCAACTCGGCAGCCTTGAGGGTTACCCGGAAAACGCCATCCGCCGCGCCCGGCTCCAGCAGCGCCTCGCCCTGAAAATCCAGCACCTGGCTGTCGCCGCTGTAGGCATGGCCCTTGCCGTCCTCGCCAATGCGGTTTACCGCCGCGATATAGCACAGGTTCTCGATAGCCCGCGCCGGCAACAGGCGGTTCCAGTGGTGGCGCCGTGCGGCTGGCCAGTTAGCGGTGTAGAGCAGCAGGTCGGTGGTCTGTGGATCGCGGCTCCACACCGGGAAACGCAGGTCGTAGCAGATCAGCGGGCGCACCTGCCAGCCGTTGACCTTTAGCAGCACCTGCTCAGTGCCGGCGCTGTAGTGCTTGTGCTCACCGGCCATGCGAAACAGATGACGCTTGTCGTAGTGCGCTACAGAGCCATCCAGGCGCGCCCAGAGCAGGCGGTTACGGTACGAGCCATCGGCAGTCTGGATAATCAGACTGCCGGTGATCACGGCCTGCAGCGCCTGAGCCTGCTCGCGCAGCCACTGGCTGGTGGGGCCATCCTCGGGCTCAGCCAGGGCGGCGGAGTCCATGGAAAAGCCGGTACTGAACATCTCCGGCAGAACGATCAGATCGGCACCGCGTGCCTGCTCCAGCAGGGATGCAAAATTCGCGCGATTGGCCGCAGGGTCCTGCCAGGCCAGGGTGGTCTGGATCAGCGCCAGTTCGAGGTCAGGCAACAGGCTTAGATCGCGCATAATTTATACGCCGCCTGGCGCAGGGTTTCTTCACGCTTAGCGAAGCAGAAACGCACCAGACGCAAATCCGCAGGTGGGCTCTGATAGAAAACCGACACCGGAATCGCCGCCACGCCATGTTCGCGGGTCAGCCATTCGGCCATGGCCACATCATCCAGATCACTGCGAATCGCCGAGTAATCGACCAACTGGAAATAGGTACCGGCGGCGCGGGTGAAGGTAAAGCGCGAGCCGGCGAGCAGGTCGCAGAACAGATCGCGCTTGGCCTGATAGAACGCAGGCAACTCTTCGACGTGCTCGGGATGCTCGGCCATATAGTCGGCCAACGCCCACTGCAGCGGTGTAACACCGCAGAAGCTGACGTATTGGTGAACCTTGCGCAGCTCGGCGCTCAAGGCTGGCGGCGCCACGACATAGCCGGTTTTCCAGCCGGTGACGTGATAGGTTTTGCCGAACGAGCTGACCACAAAGGCGCGCTGATACAGCTCGTCATGGCCCAGAACGCTAGCGTGCTGGATACCATCGAACACCAGATGCTCGTAAACCTCGTCGCTGATCAGGTAGATATCGCGCTCGCGGATCAGGCCCGCCAGCTGGTCCAACTCAGCCCGTGAAATCAGCGCGCCGCTAGGGTTGTGCGGGCTGTTGAGGATAATCAGGCGAGTCTTGTCGCTAAGCGCATCCTGCAGGCGTTGCCAGTCGATGGAGAAACCCGGCAAGGCCAGCGGCACATGCACGCAGCGCCCACCTGCCAGCTCGACCGAGGGCTCGTAGCTGTCGTAGCTGGGGTCGAAGACGATGACTTCGTCACCCGGCTGAATCAACGCCTGGATAGCGCAGAAGATGCCCTGGGTTGCGCCGGGAACTATGGTGACTTCAGTATCGGCGCTGAACATACGGCCATAACTGCGGGCAATCTTCGCCGCCACCTGCTCGCGCAGGGCTGGTAAGCCCGTCATCGGCGCGTACTGGTTATGCCCAGCAGCAATATGTCGGCCCACCGCATCACGCAGGGCCTGCGGCCCATCGAAATCCGGGAAGCCCTGGGACAGATTGAGCGCGCCGGTTTCCACGGCGAGCTGCGACATGCGGGTAAAGATGGTGGTGCCGACATTCGGCAGTTTGCTGATAATCATCGAGGCAATATTCCTGGGCCAAGCGCCGAGCTTGAGCGCGAGTGATGCGGCAGGATAGCCGATCCCCCAGAGACGCAAAAGGCACCCGCAGGTGCCTTTATAGAGCGTTTAAATCCAAGCTTAGCGCTTGTCTTTGCGCTTCTTCTCAGCCTTCTTGTGGTGGCTCATCAGGCGGCGCTTCTTGTTCACCTGACGATCCGTGAGGGTGTTCTTGTTACCCTCATAGGGGTTATCGCCGCCCTTGAACTCGATACGGATCGGCGTGCCGACCAGCTTAAGCACGCGGCGGTAGGTGTTTTCCAGGTAGCGGATATAGGACTTGGGTACCGCCTCGACCTGGTTGCCGTGGATCACGATCAGCGGCGGGTTGGCACCACCAAGGTGGGCATAGCGCAACTTGATGCGGCGATTGTTGACCATAGGCGGCGCGTGATCGCTGACGGCGTCTTCAAGAATCGTAGTCAGACGGTTGGTCGGCCAGCGGGTGATCGCCGACTTGAACGAGGCCTGCACCGACTTGTACAGATTACCCACGCCGGTGCCATGCAGCGCCGAGATAAAGTGGATATCGGCAAAGTCGACGAAGAACAGCCGGCGTTGCAGCTCGACTTTCACGTAATCGCGCTCGCTCGGCTCCATGCCGTCCCATTTGTTCAGGGCTATGACCAACGCACGGCCGCTTTCCAACACGAAACCAAGCAGGTTGAGGTCATGGTCGACCACGCCTTCGCGTGCATCCATGACGAACACCACGACGTTGGAGTCCTGAATCGCCTGCAGGGTCTTAACCACCGAGAACTTTTCCACCGCCTCGAAGATCTTGCCGCGGCGACGCACGCCAGCGGTATCGATCAGGGTGTACTTCTCGTCATCACGCTCGAACGGGATATAGATGCTGTCGCGGGTGGTACCGGCCTGGTCATAAACAATAACCCGCTCTTCACCGAGCATGCGGTTAACCAGAGTCGACTTGCCGACGTTAGGCCGCCCGATGATGGCCAGCTTGATGCCATCCTTCTCACTTGGGCCGGGTATGCGCTTGGCTTCCTGACCTTCGAGAACAATTTCCTCTTCCTCACCCTCTTCCGGCTCGGTGGCATCCTTGGGGAAGGTGCCCAGCACGGCTTCGAGCATCTGAGTGATACCGCGACCGTGAGCACCGGCAATCGCCAGGGACTCGCCCATACCCATGCTGGAAAACTCGGCGCGGGCCAGGTCGGCGTCGATGTTGTCGACCTTGTTGATGACCAGGAAGCTGCGCTTGTTACGGCGACGCAAGTGCTCACCAATCATCTGATCGGAAGCGGACAACCCGGCGCGGGCATCCACCAGAAACAGCACGGCATCCGCTTCTTCGATGGCTTGCAGCGACTGCTCGGCCATCTTCGCGTCAATACCTTCCTCGTCACCGGAAATACCACCGGTGTCGATGACGATATAGGTTCGCCCCTGCCACTTGGCCTCGCCGTACTGGCGATCACGGGTCAGACCAGACAGGTCGCCGACAATCGCGTCACGGGACTTGGTCAAGCGGTTAAACAGGGTGGACTTGCCGACGTTCGGGCGGCCCACCAGGGCAATTACGGGAACCATTAGGCTCTCCACTTCGTTATTTCAGAAAATACAAAAGCCGCTGCAGGGGCAGCGGCCGGAATTCATTACGCTGGCGATGCTGCACAACCCAGGGTGCTGTGCAGCATCGCCAACGCGTCAGCGGGCGATCACTTGATGGTCAGGGCCACCAGATTGCCGCCGTTGCCGTAGGCATACAGCCAATCACCCACGACCAGCGGACGGGCACGCAGGCCGTCGCTGTCGATACGTGTACGGCCGACAAAACGACCGTCCACCTGGCTGACCAGATGCAGATAACCTTCTAGGTCACCGAACGCGATATAGCTGGAGAACACTTCTGGAGCCGACAACTGGCGACGAGCCAGGGCATCATTGCTCCAAAGTGCCGAAGCCGAACGCTCGTCGATACCTTCAACGGTGCCGCTGGCCAGGCTTACGTAAACACTGCCGTAACCCTGAGCAACACCGACTGAACTGGACGCTTCACGCTGCCAGAGGATACGACCGCTTTCCAGATCCAGCGCGGCAACGCGGCCCTGGTAGCTGACGGCGTAAAGGGTGCCGGCCGAGAGCAGCAGACCACCGTCGATATCGACTACGCGATCCAGTTCGGAACGGCCCTGCGGCACAGCCACACGCTGCTCCCAAACAGGAATACCACGCTGAGCATCCAGCGCAATCACCTTACCGGTGGACAGACCAGCAATCGCCAGACGGTTGGTCAGCACTGGGCTGCCAGTACCACGCAGGGTCAGCACTGCCGGAGTGTTTTCAAAGATCCAACGCTGCTCACCGGAGTTCATGTCCAGGGCGATCAGACGATCATCCTGGGTCTGTACCAACACCACGTCGCCGTTCAGCGCAGGCGGAGCCAACACTTCACTGGTTACACGAGCGCGCCATTTCTCTTCACCGCTGGCAGTGTCGAGGGCGATGATCTCGCCCTTGAGCGTACCAACCACAACCAGGCCATAGCCTGCACCGACTGCGCCGGACACCGGGAGCTCCAGGTCGGCTTTCCAGATGACCTTGCCGGTCATGCGGTCCATGGCTACAACCAAGCCTTCGACATCGGCGGCATAAATCTGCTCACCATCAATCGCCGGTACCAGCATGTTGAAGGACTCGCCCTGGCCGTCGCCAATCGAACGACTCCATTCTTTCTGCAGGCTAACCTCTTCCTCAAACTTGGGCAGATCGGCCGGTGGCAGTTCCTTCTTGCTATTGCTGCTGCAACCTACGGCCAGAACGGCCAGGGCCAGCAGTGCGGCATTCTTCCAGCGCATCACGTCACGCATCCCCTTTTGCCAGATCATCCAGCTTCATTTGCAGACCACCGACAGCGGCATCTTCAGAGAGCGCTGCCTTGGCTTTTTCGTAGGCGGCATGCGCGTCATCGGCACGGCCGAGTTGCACCAGCAGGTCACCTTTGAGTTCTTCACGGCTGGCGACAAACGCCGGCGAAACCTTGGCATCCAGCAGTTTCAGGGCATCTTCAACTTTGTCCTGCGCAGCCAGTACGCGCGCCAGGCGCTGACGGGCCAGCTCAGCCAGACTGTCATCGGCCGGTTTGTCGACAATGGCCTGCAACTCGCTAGCAGCGTCGTCCAGTTTGCCGGCCTCAACTGCAACCTTGGCCACAAATAGTCTGCCGTACTGCGCGTAATGGGTACCGGCAAAATCTTTTTTCAGCGTGTTAGCCAACTCAGCAACTTTGCTCGCATCGGGCTTGCCGCTCGGGTCCAGTGCAGCTTCGAGCAACTGCTGATACACCAGCGAGGCGCCCTGGGACTGATTAGCCTGGTATTTCTGCCAGCCCTGCCAGCCGAACACCACCACCAACGCCAGCGCAACACCGGTCAGCAATGGCATGCCATTGCGCTGCCACCAGTCCTTGATTACCGCCAGTTCTTCATCATCAGTACGCGAAACCACCCCAACACTCCTATTCGCTAAATCACTCAACAGGCGCTCAGGCCTGATCGGCGCTGGTCGCCAAATGGTCGGCCAATGCCGACCACGCAATACTTTGTTGCTCGCCCTGACCGCGCAGCGGTTTGCAACCTACCACTTGCTGGGCCAATTCGTCTTCACCCAAGATCAAGGCGTACAAGGCGCCACTCTTGTCGGCTTTCTTGAACTGACTCTTGAAGCTACCCGCCCCGGCATTCACCTGCAGACGCAGGTTTGGCAGCTGGTCACGCAGTCGCTCGCTCAAGGCCAGCGCCGCAAGTTCAGCAGGCTCGCCAAAGGCACACAGGTAAACGTCGACCGTACGGGCGATTTCAGTCGGTACTTTACCTAGAGTTTCGAGCAACAGCATCAAACGTTCGATGCCCATGGCAAAACCCACGCCTGGAGTCGGTTTGCCACCCATCTGCTCAACCAGGCCATCGTAACGGCCGCCCGCGCACACTGTGCCCTGGGAACCGAGCTGATCAGTCACCCACTCGAACACGGTCTTGCTGTAGTAATCCAGGCCACGCACCAGCTTGGGATTGATCACGTAAGGCACACCGGCCGCATCCAGACGGGCTTTAAGCCCCTCGAAATGCACGCGCGACTCTTCGTCTAGGTAATCCGCCAGCTTCGGCGCATTGACCAACAGCGCCTGCGTTTCCGGGGCCTTGCTGTCGAGCACGCGCAGCGGATTGGTGTTCATACGGCGACGGCTGTCTTCGTCCAGCTGATCGGCATGAGCCGTCAGGAACTCGACCAATGCATCACGGTAAACGGCACGCGCGGCGCTGGTGCCCAGGCTGTTGAGTTCAAGCTTCACCGCATCGCGGATACCCAGCAGGCCCCACAGGCGCCAAGTCAGCACGATCAACTCGGCGTCGATATCCGGGCCGTTGATGTTGAAGACTTCTACACCAATCTGGTGAAACTGGCGGTAACGGCCTTTCTGCGGACGTTCGTGACGAAACATCGGGCCGATGTACCAGAGTTTCTGCGTCTGGCCACCGCCGGACAGGCCATGCTCAAGCACCGCGCGGACACAGGCAGCAGTACCTTCCGGACGCAGCGTCAGGGAGTCGCCGTTGCGGTCGTCGAAGGTGTACATCTCTTTTTCAACGATATCGGTGACTTCACCAATAGAACGTTTGAACAACTCAGTGAACTCGACGATCGGCATACGAATTTGCCGATAGCCGTAACCGTCCAACAGACTGGCGACGGTACCTTCAAAATAACGCCAAAGCGGAGTCTGCTCGGGCAGGATATCGTTCATGCCACGAATGGCTTGCAGGGGCTTGCTCACTTCAATTCCTTAGCAGTCTTAGCTGCGCACGATGACCGCGGCGTCAGCAGCAACCTTATCGGCTGCTTTCTGGCGGATCAGCTTTTCCAGCTCATCAACCAGGTTGTCATTACCCAGCTTGTGCGCCGGCTTGCCATCGATATAGATCAGGTTGGGCGAACCACCGGTCAGGCCGATATGGGCTTCCTTGGCTTCGCCTGGGCCGTTGACGACACAGCCGATGACCGCCACATCCAGCGGTACCAACAGATCTTCAACGCGCTGCTCCAGCTCGTTCATGGTTTTCACCACGTCGAAGTTCTGCCGTGAGCAGCTTGGGCAGGCGATGAAGTTGATGCCACGGGAACGCAGACGCAGGGATTTGAGGATGTCGTAGCCGACCTTGATCTCTTCCACCGGATCAGCGGCCAGGGAGATACGAATGGTATCGCCGATGCCCTCAGCCAGCAGCATGCCAAGACCAACCGCCGACTTGACCGTGCCAGAGCGCAGGCCACCGGCTTCGGTGATACCCAGGTGCAACGGTTGCTCAATCTGCTTGGCCAGTAGGCGATAAGCTTCGACGGCCATAAACACATCAGAGGCCTTTACGCTGACCTTGAAGTCGGGAAAATTCAGACGATCCAAATGCTCAACATGACGCAGGGCCGACTCAACCAACGCCGCGGGTGTGGGTTCGCCATATTTCTTTTGCAGGTCCTTTTCCAAGGACCCGGCATTGACCCCGATGCGAATCGGAATGCCTTTATCGCGCGCCGCCTCGACCACTGCGCGCACACGGTCTTCGCGACCAATATTACCTGGGTTGATACGCAGGCAATCGACGCCAAGCTCGGCTACGCGCAAGGCAATCTGATAGTCGAAGTGAATATCGGCCACCAGCGGCACACGCACCTGCTGTTTAATCTTGCCGAAGGCTTCGGCTGCATCCATGTCCGGCACTGAGACACGCACGATATCCGCGCCTGCATCTTCGAGGCGACGAATCTGCGCCACGGTGGCTGCTACATCATTCGTGTCGCTGTTGGTCATGCTCTGCACGGCGATGGGCGCATCACCACCCACCGGCACTGAGCCAACCCAGATTTTGCGTGAAATACGGCGCTTGATCGGTGATTCGCAATGCATGTTACTGCCCACCCAACTTCAGACGCGCGGTTTCACCGGAGATAAACGGGGCCACATCAACTGGGCTGCCATTCAGGCTCACCTGAGCACCTCGAGCGAAGCCCAGTCGCAGCTCCAGTGGTGCCTTACCGGCCAACTCTAAGCTATCGCCTTTGCGCTTGAGGGCGCTGAAAAGCACCTTGCCGTTAGCATCTGTCAGCTGCGTCCAGCAATCGGCAATAAAGGTCAGGCTGACCACTGCCTCACCGGCAGCGGCCTGCACAGATAAAGGGGCAGGGGCAGGGGCAGAAGATACTTCGGGCAGGGCGTCAGCAACTACCGGCGGTACCTGAGCAGACGCAGCAGGCACTGCAGGAACACCTGCTATATCGGTAAGGGTTTGTGGCTGCTCAACTTGAGGGGCGACCACGGCCGCAGCTTCGCCCCAGGTTGAACTGAACAGCTCTGCAGCACCCTCAGGAAGTGGGGGTAACGTCACGCCTGCATCCAGCTGGGCGGCCTCTACCGCTTGATCTTCCGGCTCATCCAACGGATGGATCTGCGTGGTGCCATCAGCACCATCCACCTCAACATGCTCAAGGCTGGTTGACGCCAAGTCTGCGGCACGACGCTCAGCCTGCTCTTGCCACCAGAAGAAGCTCAAACCGGCTAGCGCCAGCAAGAGGACAAAGCTGACCATCCGCAAGATACGTTGCGAGTAGCTCACGGGCTCCTCGATATGGCCCAAGCTGTGAACACTGCTACCCGCCGCATCGCTGCCAGTGAATTGGTCAAACTCCAGCACCAGACGATTCTGATCAATGTCCAGTAACTTGGCGTAGGCCCTGACATAACCACGCGCAAAGGTATGCCCGGGGAGCTTATCGAAAGCACCTTGCTCGACCTGACTCAAACGCTGAGGGGTCAAATTAAGCTGCGCTGCAACTTCGGCAATAGTCCAACCACGCCCCTCACGAGCCTTGCGCAAAGTCTCACCCGGGTTGATACGGGGAACTGCTAGCACTTCTGGATGCGCCGCTTTCATCATTGCTCCGACAGGTATTGCTGATATTCCGGCGTGCCCGGATAAAGTCGTTTCAACTGCAAACCGAGGCTCGCGGCCGCATTGCGGTCATCAAAAACCCTCGCTAACCGAGTGCCAAGTAGAAGACTACGGGCATCATGCTGGCTAAGCGCAATGTAGCTCTCGTAATACCCTCGAGCAGGCACATACTGCTTATCCTCATATGACATTTGCGCCATCTCTATGAGAGCACGAGGTTGACGGCTGTTCAGCCTGAGAGATCGCTCAAAATAAGCTGCAGCTTGTTCACGCTGCTTCAACTGCAATGCGGTCAGCCCAAGGTTCATAAACACGCGTGATCGCTCAGGATAAAGCGTATCTTGAGATGCCTGTAAATAACGCTCATAGGCCTCTCTATAACGCCCCTGCTCAAATAGAAAGCTACCGTAATTATTCAGTAACCTTGCATCGTCGCTCCGCTGAGCAATGGCCTTACGGTAATGTTCGTCCGCTAGCTTAGGCTCCATCTCTATCTGGAATACCAACGCTAGTGCAGCGTGCGCATCTGCACTTGAGGGATCTATTTCAAGTGCTTTTCTTAGCGGTACTTTGGCATTCTCAGTTGAACCTTGCTGCAGGTACCCCATGCCTAGCTGTGTATATGCATCGCGAGCTTCATCGCGACCTTTGGCAGTTTTCATCGGATCGACATTACCGGTTGTAACGCAACCGGCTAACAGACTGGCGGCCAACAGCAATAACGCGGGACGCAAGGTCATGGGTATCCTCCCCTCAGGTTCGATTGACGGCGGAACTCGGCGTTTCGGCCTCGCTACTCAATTCACGCACAGCAATATAGCGCTCACTACGGCGGGTACGATCCATGACCTGGCCGACCAACTGACCACAGGCCGCATCAATGTCCTCGCCTCGCGTGGTGCGCACGGTGACATTGTGACCGGCTTTATGCAGCAGGTCCTGGAAACGGCGAATGGCATTGTTGCTAGGCCGCTCGTACCCGGAGTGGGGGAAGGGATTAAACGGAATCAGGTTGATCTTGCAAGGCACATCTTTGAGAAGTGCGATCATTTCCTCAGCGTGCTCGGTCTTATCGTTCACATCCTTGAGCAGGGTGTACTCGATTGTAAGCACGCGTTTCTCGCCAAGGCGCGAGACATAACGCTTGCACGCCGCCAGCAGCATTTCCAGCGGGTACTTCTTGTTAATTGGCACCAACTGGTTGCGCAGAGCATCGTTCGGCGCATGCAGTGACAGCGCCAGTGACACATCAATCACTTCACCAAGCTTGTCGATCATCGGCACCACACCCGAGGTGGACAGCGTCACCTTGCGCTTGGAAATGCCATAGCCGAGGTCGTCCATCATGATTTTCATGGCGGCGACGACATTGTCGAAGTTCAGCAGCGGCTCGCCCATACCCATCATCACTACGTTGGTGATGGCACGGTCGATCTTCGCCGGCACGCTGCCGAACGACTTGTTGGCGATCCACACCTGACCGATCACTTCGGCGGCACTCAGATCACTGTTGAAACCTTGCTTACCGGTTGAGCAGAAACTGCAATCCAGCGCACAGCCGGCCTGCGACGACACACACAAGGTGCCACGCGTGCCCTGGGGGATATACACGGTTTCTACGCAACTGCCTGACGCCACCCGCACAACCCACTTGCGCGTGCCATCAGTGGAAATATCTTCGCTGACCACTTCCGGGCCGCGGATTTCACCGCAGGCCTTGAGCTTTTCGCGCAAGACCTTGCTGACGTTACTCATGGCATCAAAATCATCGATACCAAAGTGGTGAATCCATTTCATCATCTGCCCGGCACGGAAACGCTTTTCCCCGATGCTTTCGAAGAATTGTTCCATCTCTGCCTGGGTCAGACCCAGCAGATTGATTTTACCGGTAGCTTCAGTCATGGCTTCACCCTCACCCGATTCGCTTAGCGAATACGTGCGCAAACTTCGGTGGCAGCGAAGAAGTAAGCGATTTCGCGGGCAGCGGAGGCTTCCGAGTCGGAACCGTGAACAGCGTTTTCGTCGATGGAAACAGCGAAATCAGCACGGATAGTGCCGGCAGCTGCTTCTTTAGGGTTGGTAGCGCCCATCAGTTCGCGGTTAGCCAGAACAGCGTTTTCGCCTTCCAGAACCTGAACGATAACCGGACCGGAGGTCATGAAAGCAACCAAGTCTTTGAAGAAACCGCGCTCGCTGTGCTCAGCGTAGAAGCCAGCAGCTTCACGCTCGGACAGTTGAACCATTTTCGAAGCAACGACGCGCAGGCCGGCTTTTTCGAAACGAGTGGTGATCTCGCCAACAACGTTTTTAGCAACGGCATCCGGCTTGATGATGGAGAAAGTGCGTTGAACAGCCATGTGAAACTCCAGAAACAATGATTAAAGCGAAAAATTAAACCCGCGAATTATACGCGGCTTCCGGTTAAATGCGTAGGCCAGGCCAACAGGCCAGTTAATCCGCCTCGTCGATCCAGGCTGCCTGAACGGCTTCAAGCACCTTCTCGCCGCCGCGCTGCGGGTCGTCACTGAACTCCGGCAACGCCAGAATCCATTTATGCAGATCCACAAAGTTCACGTAGCGAGGGTCTACCTCAGGTTTGGATTCCGCCAGCTGAATGGCGATTTCCAGAACATCAACCCACTTCAGACTCATAACAGCTCCTTGAATCAGTGCGGCGCTTCGGCAGCGTGGTTGAGCGAGTACTTGGGGATTTCAACGGTCAGATCTTCATCACCGACAACCGCCTGACAGGACAGCCGCGACTGCGCCTCAAGCCCCCACGCCTTGTCGAGCATGTCCTCTTCGAGCTCATCGGCCTCGGCCAGCGAGTCAAAGCCTTCACGAATAATGCAGTGGCAAGTGGTGCAGGCGCAGACACCGCCACAAGCGCTTTCAATTTCGATATGGTGTTCATGCGCCACTTCGAGCACAGACGTACCTGGCGCAACCTCGACCACCAGCCCTTCCGGGCACAGCACCGCGTGGGGCAGAAAAATGATCTGCGGCATGCTTATTCCTCAATCTCATCAAGACTACGGCCGGCCAGCGCAGCCTTGACCGTGGCATCCAGGCGACGCGCAGCAAAAGCATCGGTCACCTGGGTCAATCGTTTGGTTTGCTGCTCAATCGCCAAGCCATCCGTGCCGGCCATCAAATCGCGCAATAGCTCGATCTGCGCATCGATGGCCATACGCTCATCGGCATCCAGCAGACGCTCACCATCGGCCAGCAACGCTGCCTCAACCGCCTCCAGCAGACGCTGGGCGTCGACCTGCTGCTCACGCAGTACGCGGGCAACTTTGTCGTCGCCGGCATTTTTGAAGGAATCCTGCAGCATGCGGGCAATTTCGCCATCGGTCAGCCCATAAGATGGCTTGACCTGGATACTCGCCTCAACGCCCGAAGCCAGCTCACGCGCAGCAACGCTGAGCAGGCCATCGGCGTCAACCTGGAAGGTCACGCGAATCTTCGCCGCACCGGCGACCATCGGCGGAATACCGCGCAATTCGAAGCGTGCCAAGGAGCGGCAATCGCTGATCAGCTCACGCTCACCCTGCAGCACATGCACCATCATGGCCGTCTGACCATCTTTATAGGTAGTGAAGTCCTGGGCGCGCGCCACGGGAATGGTGGTATTGCGCGGAATCACCTTTTCCATCAACCCGCCCATGGTTTCCAGGCCGAGCGACAGCGGAATCACATCCAGCAACAGCAACTCTTCGCCATCGCCGCGCTTGTTGCCTGCCAGAGCATCAGCCTGGATAGCGGCACCAATGGCCACCACCTGATCAGGATCGATGTCGGTCAGCGGCTCACGGGCGAACAACTCGGCGACGGCCTGACGCACGCGCGGCACTCGGGTGGAGCCGCCAACCATAACCACGGCTTCAACCTCATCCAACTCAATGCCGGCATCACGCACCGCGCGGCGGCAGGCCTTTAGGCTGCGAGCCAGCATGGGCTCGATCAGCGCATCGAACTGCTCACGACTCAACAGCCCTGCCCAGCCGGCATAACTGAGGGTTACCGAAGGACTGTCGGTCAGGGCTTCTTTGGCGGCACACGCAGCTTCCAGCAATAGGCGCTGCTGCGCGGGATCAAGATCAGAGGAAATACCCGCCTGCTGCACAATCCAGCCAGCAATCGCGTGATCGAAGTCATCGCCGCCCAGCGCACTATCACCGCCGGTAGCGAGCACTTCAAACACACCACCGGTCAGGCGCAATACGGAAATATCGAAGGTGCCGCCGCCCAGATCATAGATGGCGACCACACCCTCGGCATGCTGATCCAGGCCATAGGCCACGGCGGCGGCGGTCGGCTCGTTGAGCAGACGCAGCACATTCAGCCCGGCCAGACGCGCAGCATCCTTAGTGGCCTGGCGCTGGGAGTCATCAAAATAGGCTGGCACGGTGATGACCGCACCCACCAGCTCACCACCCAGAGTCGCTTCAGCGCGCTGACGCAGCACCTTGAGAATATCCGCCGAGACTTCAACCGGGCTTTTCGGCCCCTGCACGGTTTCGATAAACGGCATATGCGATTCGCCACCGACAAAGCGGTACGGCAGCTGATCGCCGAGCTGTTTGACGTCCGCCAGGCCACGCCCCATCAAGCGCTTGACCGACAGCACAGTATTCAACGGATCAGCCGATGCGGCCGCCTTGGCGACCTCGCCTACCTCGACCCGATCAGCGTGATAACGCACTGCAGACGGCAGAATGACCTGCCCAGCGGCATCGGCCAGCGGCTCGGAAAGGCCGCTACGAACGGCGGCGACCAGCGAATTGGTGGTACCCAAATCAATCCCCACGGCCAGACGGCGCTGGTGTGGCTGGGGGCTTTGTCCGGGCTCAGCGATCTGCAGTAAGGCCATGATTAATCAGTGCTTAGATATCAGGCGCGCCGCAATAGGCGCGCCAGCGTTAATCGTCGAGGCGCTCTTCCAGCTGGCGGACCTCGTGAGAAAGCTTGTCGAGAAACTGCATGCGACGCATCAGGCGCTCGGCCTCTTCGCGACGCGAAGCATCATCCCAACAAACGGCAAAACTTTCGTTGAGCTCGTCCTGAGCCACTTTCAGACGCCGCTTGAACTGCGCCACCCCGGCCAGGTCGGCACTGTCGTGCAGATCTTCCAGCTCTTCGCGCAGCTGCATTTGCTGCAGCAGGAAATCCGGATCCTGCACCGTCACTTCCAGCGGTAGCTCGGGCCCGCGCAGTGCCAGCAAATAGCGAGCGCGCTGCGACGCACTCTTGAGCGTACTGTAAGCCTCGTTGAGACTGGCAGATTGCTCGAGGGCTAAGCGCTGCTCACGCTCGGAAGCGTCAGCAAAGCGATCCGGATGAATCTGCCGTGCCATCTCACGGTAACGCGCGGCAAGCAGCTCCTGATCCAGCCGAAAACCTGGCTGCAGGTCGAATAAAGCAAAGTGACAAGGACTGCCCACACGCGCCTCAGATATTGAAGCTTTCGCCGCAGCCACATTCGCCGCGCACGTTTGGGTTGTTGAACTTGAAACCTTCGTTCAACCCCTCTTTGACGAAATCAAGCTCAGTACCGTCGAGGTAAACCAGGCTCTTGGGATCGATGATCACCTTGACGCCATGGTTCTCGAACACCTGATCTTCGCTGGCGGCCTCATCGACAAACTCCAGCACATAGGCCAAGCCGGAACAGCCCGTGGTGCGTACACCCAGGCGAATACCTTCGCCCTTGCCGCGCCCCTCAAGAGAGCGACGCACGTGCTGAGCGGCTGCTTCGGTCATGCTGATAGCCATCGACAAACCTCCTTAGAGCAAGCCTTTCTTCTGCTTGTAATCGCGCACAGCAGCCTTGATGGCGTCTTCGGCGAGTACCGAGCAGTGGATTTTCACCGGTGGCAGAGCCAATTCCTCGGCCAGCTGGGTGTTCTTGATAGTTTCAGCTTCGTCTAGGGTCTTGCCCTTCATCCACTCAGTAGCGAGGGAGCTGGAGGCAATTGCCGAACCGCAACCGTAGGTCTTGAACTTGGCGTCTTCAATTACGCCCTGCTCGTTGACCTTGATTTGCAGACGCATCACGTCACCGCAAGCCGGCGCGCCGACCATACCAGTGCCGACGTCTGGGTCTTCCGCGTCCATCTTGCCGACGTTGCGCGGGTTCTCGTAGTGGTCAATGACCTTTTCACTGTAAGCCATGCTGGTATTCCTTCCTCATCAGAGAGTCGCTCTTGCTCGGCGACTACTTAGTGCGCCGCCCACTCGATCTTGGAGATGTCGACACCGTCTTTGTACATATCCCACAGCGGCGACAATTCGCGCAGCTTGGTCACCGCCTCGCAAACTTTCTGCGCGGCGTAATCGACTTCTTCATCAGTGGTGAAGCGGCCGAAGGTAAAGCGAATGGAGCTGTGCGCCAGCTCGTCATTGCGGCCCAGGGCGCGCAACACGTAGGACGGTTCCAGAGAAGCCGAGGTGCAGGCGGAACCAGACGAAACCGCCAGATCCTTGAGCGCCATGATCAGCGACTCGCCCTCAACATAGTTGAAGCTGAGGTTGAGATTGTGCGGTATGCGGGCGGTCATGCTGCCATTGATGTACAGCTCTTCAAGACCATCGACCTGTTTGAAGAAACGATCACGCAGGGCCTGGATGCGCTGGTTTTCCTGGGTCATTTCTTCTTTGGCAATACGGAACGCCTCACCCATACCGACACACTGGTGAGTCGCCAGGGTGCCGGAGCGCATACCACGCTCGTGACCGCCGCCATGGGTCTGCGCTTCCAGACGCACACGTGGCTTACGACGTACAAACAGTGCACCGACACCTTTCGGGCCATACGTCTTATGCGCGGAGAACGACATCAGATCGACCTTGAGCGACTCCAGATCAATCGCCACCTTGCCGGTGGACTGAGCCGCATCAACATGCAGAAACACGCCGCGCGAGCGGGTCAGCTCGCCAATCGCCGCGATGTCGTTGATGGTGCCGATTTCGTTATTCACGTGCATGACCGACACCAGGATAGTGTCCTCACGCAGCACCGCTTCAATCATGGCCGGGGTAATCAGACCATCTTCACCAGGCTCAATGTAGGTCACCTCGAAGCCTTCACGCTCAAGCTGGCGCATAGTGTCCAGCACGGCTTTATGTTCGATTTTCGAGGTAATCAGGTGCTTACCTTTGCTCTTGTAGAAATCGGCAATGCCCTTGATCGCCAGGTTGTTGGACTCGGTGGCACCCGAGGTCCAGACAATCTCACGCGGGTCGGCATTGACCAGCTCAGCCACTTGGCGGCGAGCATTCTCCACGGCCTCTTCAGCCTTCCAGCCAAATACGTGGGAGCGCGACGCCGGATTGCCGAAGTTACCGTCGACCAACAGGCAATCGCTCATTTTTTGCGCTACACGCGGATCAACCGGCGTAGTGGCGGAATAATCGAGGTAAATCGGCAATTTCATAACTTTCTCCTAATCAGGTATCAGGCGAGCTAGCCAGCGCTTTGCGCTCAATCGACGGCGGACGTTTCGATCTTATCCAGGTACGGCGTCCTGCCATTGCAGCGGCGCTGATCCTGGCGCTGGGCAACTTCCTGCACTTCACGGCGGGTCACCAAGTCAGCCAGACTGATGCCACTCAGAAATTCGTGTATCTGCTGGCTGAGGTCACACCACAAATGGTGGGTCAGACAGGTATCACCTGCGTGGCAGTCGCCCTGCCCTTGGCAGCGCGTGGCATCAACCGACTCATTGACTGCGTCAATCACCTCAGCCACCTGAATACCCTGCATATCGCGCGACAACTGGTAACCGCCGCCAGGCCCACGCACGCTGGACACCAGATTGCCACGACGCAACTTGGCAAATAGCTGCTCCAGGTAGGAAAGGGAAATACCCTGCCGCTCGGAGATATCAGCCAAGGATACCGGCCCACGCTGAGCGTGCAACGCCAAATCAAGCATGGCGGTGACAGCGTAACGGCCTTTGGTGGTGAGTCGCATAAGGGATTACCGCGTGATCGCAATATGCCGCGAGTATGCAATTCCCGAGCATTTAAGTCAACTATAAGACCTAGTACTTTAGTCGGGATTAGCCAGAATGGAGGGCGCGTATCATAGCAAAATGCGCCTCACCACACCATCACGCCGCGGGCTTGTCAGCGTCCTTGACCACACCAGCGAAGTCCTCGTCACGCAGCTGCGGCAAATCCTTGGCGCAGTAGTCACTGCCCAAAGACTTGAGAGCGCCGCACATGCCTTCCAGACGCCCATCCACCGCATGCAGGTGATCAAGCAGCTGACCAATGGCGCGCGCCACCGGGTCCGGCATGTCCTGACTTACGCCGTAGGCATCGAAACCCAGCTTCTCGGCAATAGCCTGACGCTTGGCCTCCTGCTCATCGTCGGTTTTGACGATGATACGCCCAGGAATGCCGACTGCCGTAGCGCCCGCCGGCACCGCTTTAGTCACCACAGCATTGGAGCCAATCTTCGCGCCCGCGCCGACCGTGAAAGGCCCCAGCACCTTGGCACCAGCACCAACCACCACACCATCTTCCAGCGTCGGGTGACGCTTGCCTTTGTTCCAACTGGTGCCGCCAAGGGTCACACCCTGGTAAAGGGTGACGTCGTTGCCGATTTCGGCGGTCTCACCGATGACGATGCCCATGCCGTGATCAATAAAGAAGCGCCGACCGATCTTCGCGCCCGGATGAATTTCGATACCAGTCATCCAGCGACCGAAGTTCGACACCACGCGCGCCAGCCACTTCCAGCCACTACTCCACAGCGCGTGCGCTACGCGATGCAACCAGACTGCATGCAACCCCGGATAGCAAGTGACAACCTCAAAGGCATTACGCGCCGCCGGGTCGCGATGAAATACGCTTTGGATATCCTCTTGCATGCGCTCAAACATCTGCCTTCTCCTGCTTAGGGTGCTCGCCACGCGCCGCCTTGATGGTTTCAGTCAAGATACCGCGCAAGATATTCATTTCCAGCCTGCTCACTGCGCTACGCCCGTACAAGCGACGCAGGCGACTCATCAGATGTCGCGGCTTGGCAGGATCAAGAAACCTAATCTCAACCAGCGCCTGCTCCAGGTGACGATAAAACGATTCCAGCTCATCCACAGCAACCGGCTCTTCATCCGGATCGACGACCGCAGACTGCCTGGCCGGCCGCCCCTCAGTTGCCAGCCAGGCCATACGCACTTCGTACGCCAGCACCTGGACCGCCGCCGCCAGATTCAACGAGCTGAACGCCGGATCGGAGGGAATGTGCACATGATAGTGACAGCGCTGCAGCTCCTCATTGGTCAGGCCGGCATACTCGCGCCCAAACACCAAGGCAACTTGCGCACCTTGCTGCGCCTGCTCGCACGCAACACCACCACACTCACGCGGCTCCAGCATCGGCCAGGGAATATGCCGATCCCGCGCACTGGTACCCATTACCAGGCGACAACCGACAAGCGCCTCCTCAAGCGTGGCCACAACCTGCGCCGCATCGAGAATATCTGTAGCGCCGGAGGCCCTGGCCACCGCGTCTTCGCTCGGAAAATCCCGCGGATCAACCAGTACCAACTGCGACAACCCCATGTTTTTCATGGCCCGTGCCGCCCCACCGATATTGCCCGGGTGACTGGTACCGACCAACACAACGCGAATATTTTCCAGCAACGCAAACGCTCACAGACAAGGCTTTGAGGGGCAAATCTTACAGAAGCCACCTGCCTTGCGCCACGCAAGACGCAGGTTGCACTTCAACCGCCAGGCTTTTCTGCTAGAATGGCCGGCTTTCTTTAACGACCCAGGTGAACATCCATGCAGCCCATGCTGAATATCGCGCTGCGCGCAGCCCGTAGCGCCGGCGAAATGATCTTCCGCTCGACCGAACGCTTGGACGTCATCTCGGTCGACGAGAAAGAAGCCAAGGACTATGTCACTGAAATTGATCGCTCCGCTGAGCAGCTGATCATTCAGGCCCTGCGCAAAGCATTCCCGAACCACGGCATCCTCGGCGAGGAAAGCGGCCTAAGCGAAGGCAGTGGCGACGGCGCCGACTACCTGTGGATTATCGATCCACTGGATGGCACCACTAACTTTATCCGCGGTATTCCGCATTACGCCGTCAGCATTGCGTGTAAATACCGCGGTCGCCTTGAACACGCTGTGATCATCGACCCGGTCCGCCAGGAAGAATTCACCGCTAGCCGTGGCCGTGGTGCAGCCCTCAACGGCCGCCGCCTGCGCGTCGGCAATCGCAAGAGCCTGGAAGGCGCCCTGCTCGGCACCGGCTTCCCGTTCCGCGACAGCCAGATGGAAAACCTGGAAAACTACATCGGCATGTTCCGCAGCTTGGTTGGGCAAACCGCCGGCGTACGCCGCGCGGGTGCCGCCAGCCTTGACCTGGCCTACGTGGCTGCCGGCCGCTTCGATGCCTTCTGGGAGTTCGGCCTGTCCGAGTGGGATATGGCAGCAGGCGCACTGCTGATTCAGGAAGCAGGCGGCCTGATCAGCGACTTCAGCGGCGGCCACGAATTCTTGGAGAAAGGCCAGATCGTTGCCGGCAACACCAAGTGCTTCAAGGCTGTCCTGACAGCCATTCAGCCGCACTTGTCAGCTTCCTTGAAGCGCTGATTAAGCCGCAATAAAAAAGCGCCCCGCGGGGCGCTTTTTTTGTACCTGCTAAACATGCTTCGATCAGTTGGACTGATCAACCAGCACCAACTGACCATCTTTGACCGGGATCTGCCGGCCCGGATCACTGGCCATTCGCACCTGGCTCACCTTGCCATCCAACTCGTACTTAACGTCGTAACCCACCAACTTCTCACTGGTATCGGTAACCGTGCTGCAACGGGTTTCAGTCGTCGTGTAAGTATCACGGCTCTGCAAGTGCTCCTGCGCCTTGTTGCCGGCATAGCCGCCACCCACCGCACCCGCAACAGTCGCCAGTTTCTTGCCGTTACCGCCGCCTACCTGGTTGCCGAGCAGGCCGCCCACCACAGCACCAATCGCCGTACCGGCTATCTGGTGCTCGTCCTTGACCGGTGCCTGACGAGTGACCGCCACATCCTTGCAGACTTCCCGCGGGGTTTTGATGGTTTCCTTGACCGGTTTAACGGCCAGCACTTCGGCATATTCAGGCGCACTGACGAGACTGTAAGTGGCCACCGCTCCGCCCGCCGTCACACCCACCGCCCCCAACACAGCACCCACCAACATTGACTTGTTCATACAGGCCTCCTTGAAACCGCTGCTTAGCGCTTAACGCGCCTAACTCCCAGCCTTGGAGCATAAAAAAACCGGGCAAGTTCAACACCTGCCCGGCTCATTCAACCATTTGCGATAAAGCGCACAGAATTATGGGCGCTCATCAACCTCATTTTCCACAACCGGCGGGATCAGATCATCCACGCTCAGGTTGAGCCAAATCAGCACAACGTTGGCGATGTAGATTGAGGAATAGGTACCCGCCAGCACACCCACGAAGAGAGCAACGGAGAAACCATAAAGGTTGTCACCAGCAAAAATCAGCAGTGCCGCAATCGCCAGCAACGTCGAAATCGACGTGGCCATAGTGCGCAGCAGTGTCTGCGTGGTGGAGATGTTGATGTTGTCGATCAGGCTGGTTTTGCGCAGCACCCGGAAGTTCTCACGCACACGGTCGAACACAACAATGGTGTCGTTGAGCGAGTAACCGATGATTGCCAGCAACGCCGCCAAAACCGTTAAGTCAAAGGTGATCTGGAAGAAAGACAGAATCCCCAGTGTCACGACTACGTCGTGGACCAGCGACACGATAGCCCCCAGGGCAAACTTCCACTGAAAGCGGAAGGCCAGGTACAGCATGATCCCGCCCAAGGCCAGGAGCATGCCCAGACCACCCTGATCGCGCAGCTCCTCACCGACCTGCGGGCCAACAAACTCTACCTTCTTGATCGTGACCTTATCACCAGTGCCCTGCAGCGCTGCAGCTACCAGATTACCCAGATTCGGGTCATCACCTTGCATGCGCACCACCACATCGGTAGTTGCACCAAAGCTCTGCACCACCGCATCGCCATACCCGGCTACCGCCAACTGATCACGCACCTTGCCAAGATCAGCAGGCTGCGTGTAACTCAGTTCGATCTGCGTACCGCCCGTGAAGTCCAGACCGAAGTTCAAGCCCTTGTAAAACCAGCTACCCAGCGCAACGAGGGTTAGAAGCATCGTAATGGCGAACGCAATATTGCGCGCACCCATAAAATTGATCGTACGCATTTTCTAACCCCTTAGACCCACAGCTTCTTGAAGTCACGCCCACCACAGGTCAGATTGACCATCGCGCGAGTCACCAGAATGGCGGTAAACATCGAAGTAAGAATGCCCAGCGACATGGTCACGGCGAAGCCCTTGACCGGCCCAGTACCCATGGCAAACAGAATGCCACCCACCAGCAACGTGGTCAGGTTGGCATCGAGAATCGCTGTATAAGCACGATCAAACCCTTCGTGAATGGCCCGCTGGATCGACATACCATTGGCAATCTCTTCACGAATACGCGAGAAGATCAGCACGTTGGCGTCCACCGCCATACCCATGGTCAGCACGATACCGGCGATACCCGGCAGGGTCAGCGTGGCGCTGAGCAATGACATCAGCGCCAGCAGCAGCACCATGTTCATGCCCAGAGCGATGGTCGCCAGCACCCCGAAGAAGCGGTAGATCGCAATGATAAACAGCGATACAAACAGCATGCCCCACAGCGAAGCATCAATACCCTTGGTGATGTTGTCAGCACCCAGGCTCGGGCCGATGGTGCGCTCTTCAGCGAAGTACATCGGCGCAGCCAGACCACCGGCGCGCAGCAGCAGGGCCAGTTCAGACGACTCACCCTGGCCATCCAGCCCGGTAATGCGGAACTGGCTACCCAGCGGCGACTGAATGGTGGCCAGACTGATGATCTTCTTCTCTTCGACGAAGGTCTGCAGCTCGACTTCTTTCTCGACGCCATCAACCACCTGACGTACATGACGGGTAACCGGCCTCTGCTCGATAAAGATCACCGCCATGCTGCGCCCGACATTATTGCGGGTCGCGCGGTTCATCAGGTCACCACCGCGTCCATCCAGACGGATATTCACCTGCGGGCTGCCGTTCTCATCGAAGCTGGCCTGGGCATCGGTCACCTGGTCACCAGTGATGATCAGATCACGCTCTAGCTGGGCTGGCGGACGGCCCTCCTCGCGGAACTCGAAGCTTTCGGTCGCAGCCTTGGCTGCATCTGGCTCGGCGGCCAGACGGAACTCCAGGTTGGCGGTCTTGCCGAGAATACGCTTGGCTTCGGCGGTGTCCTGCACGCCTGGCAGTTCAACCACGATACGGTTGGCACCCTGACGCTGCACCAGCGGCTCAGCAACGCCCAGCTCATTGACCCGGTTACGCACGGTGGTCAAGTTTTGCTTGATTGAATATTCGCGAATTTCGACCAGCTTGGCCTGAGTCAATGCCAAACGCAGCACTTGCTGCCCACCACGCTGCACAGTGGTCATGTCAAAATCGGTAAAGTCCTTGCGAATCAGCTGCTGGGCTTTTTCCAGCGTCGCTTCATCGGCAAAGCCGAGCTGGATGGCACCATCCAGCTCAGGCAGGCTGCGATAACGCACGCGCTCTTTGCGCAGCAGGCTCTTGACCTCGCCTTCGTAGACCTTGCGGCGCGCATCAAGGGCCTTGTCCATGTCCACTTCCATCAGGAAGTGCACACCACCGGACAAGTCCAGACCGAGTTTCATTGGGCTACCGCCCAGGTTGCGCAGCCAGTCCGGCGTGGTTTGCGCCAGGTTGAGCGCCACTACGAACTCATCGCTCAAAGCCTTACGCACCAGATCTTTGGCTGGCAGTTGGTCTTCAGCGTTATTCAAACGCAGCAGGCCGGCGCGGCCCTGATCAGCCACACTGACAGCTTTGACACTGATACCAGCCGCTTCCAGTGCACGACTGGCGCGATCTAGGTCGGCCTGCTCGACGCGCATGGCGGAGCTGTTGCCACTGATCTGGATCGCCGGATCATCCGGGTACAGATTGGGCAAGGAATAAATAGTACCGATTGCCAGCACAGCCAGAATCAGCAGGTACTTCCAGAGGGGAAATTTGTTGAGCATGACGCCGCCCGTTATGACGCGGGGCGCATTAAGCGCCCCGTCGAATGGTAAAGGTGTATTGCTTAGATCGCTTTCAGCGTGCCCTTGGGCAGCGAGGCGGCAATCGCCACTTTCTGAATTTTCAGCTCGACGGTGTCGGACACCTCGATTACCACGAAGTCATCGGAAACCTTCGACACCTTGCCGGCGATACCACCGCTGGTTACCACTTCATCACCTTTCTGCAGGCCGCTGATCAGACCTTTGTGCTCTTTGGCACGCTTGGCCTGTGGGCGCCAAATCATCAGATAGAAGATGACCAGAAAGCCGACCAGAAACACCCATTCAAAGCCACTACCAGCAGGACCGGCAGCCGGTGCGGCGCCTTCAGCGAAAGCAGCGGGGATAAAAAAGCTCATGTAACACTCCTGTTGCAAGGGTCTTTAAAAGGTTGGGAATCAATCCAGAGGCGGCGTTGGCAGCCCGCGTTTGGCATAGAAGGCATCGACAAAGGCGGCCAATGTACCCTGTTGAATAGCCTCGCGCAAACCAGCCATAAGCACCTGATAGTGCCGTAAGTTGTGGATTGTATTGAGCATGCTACCGAGCATTTCGCCACATTTATCCAGATGATGCAGATAGGCACGAGAGAAATGTTTGCAGGTGTAACAGTCGCACGTCGGGTCTAGCGGCGAATCGTCGTGCTTATGGAAGGCATTGCGGATTTTCAGCACGCCAGTGTCGACAAACAGGTGGCCGTTGCGCGCATTGCGGGTCGGCATCACGCAGTCGAACATATCCACACCGCGGCGCACGCCTTCCACCAAGTCTTCTGGTTTGCCCACGCCCATCAGGTAGCGCGGCTTGTCGGCTGGCAATTGCGGCGGCAAGTAATCCAGCACCTTGATCATCTCGTCTTTCGGCTCGCCGACCGAAAGACCACCAATGGCATAACCGTCAAAACCGATCTGCTCTAGGCCATCCAGAGAGACTTTGCGCAATTCCTCATGCATGCCGCCCTGAACGATGCCGAATAGCGCCGACGTGCTGTCGCCATGCGCCTCTTTAGAGCGCTTGGCCCAGCGCAGCGATAACTCCATCGAACGCTTTGCCACATCGAACGCGGCCGGATAGGGCGTGCACTCGTCGAAAATCATCACGATGTCCGAACCCAGGTCGCGCTGCACCTGCATCGACTCTTCCGGCCCCATAAACACCTTGGCGCCATCGACCGGAGAGGCGAAGTACACGCCCTCCTCCTTGATCTTGCGCATGGCGCCGAGACTGAACACCTGGAAGCCGCCGGAGTCGGTAAGGATCGGCCCCTGCCACTGCATAAAGTCATGCAGATCGCCGTGCTTCTTGATCACTTCCGTGCCAGGACGCAACCACAGGTGGAAGGTGTTGCCGAGGATGATCTGCGCACCAATCGCCTCGATATCACGCGGCAGCATGCCCTTGACCGTGCCGTAGGTGCCCACCGGCATAAACGCCGGGGTTTCCACCACGCCGCGCGGAAAGGTCAGCCGGCCACGACGCGCCTTGCCCTCAGTCGCCAACAATTCGAAAGACATGCGGCACGTGCGCGTCATAGTTGTTCCCCTGGCCCGCGCGGCGCGGGGTTGCGGGTGATGAACATGGCATCACCGTAACTGAAAAAACGGTATTCACCGGCAATCGCCGCCTGATAGGCGGCCATGGTTTCCGGGTAACCGGCAAACGCCGACACCAGCATCAGCAGCGTCGATTCCGGCAAATGGAAGTTGGTCACCAGCGCATCGACCACATGCAGCGGCCGGCCTGGATAGATAAAGATATCGGTGTCACCACTGAATGCTTTGAGCACACCATCCCGCGCAGCGCTTTCCAGCGAACGCACGCTGGTCGTACCGACGGCAATCACCCGACCGCCACGCGCACGACAGGCGGCCACGGCATCGACCACATCCTGACTGACCTCAAGCCACTCGCTGTGCATGTGATGATCTTCGATGCGCTCAACGCGCACCGGCTGAAAAGTACCCGCACCGACGTGGAGGGTCACGAACGCCTGCTCAACACCCTTCTCGGCAATTGCCGCGAGCAGCTGCTGATCAAAATGCAGCCCGGCGGTCGGTGCCGCAACAGCGCCAGCTCGGTCGGCATATACCGTTTGGTAGCGCTCGCGATCCGCTTGCTCGTCCGGCCGATCAATATAGGGTGGCAGCGGCATATGCCCGACCCGCTCGAGAAGCGGCAGCACGTCTTCAGCAAAACGCAGCTCGAACAGCGCATCGTGTCGCGCGACCATTTCGGCTTCGCCACCGCCGTCGATCAGGATGATCGAACCCGGCTTGGGTGATTTGCTCGAACGCACATGGGCTAGCACGCGCTGACTGTCCAACACCCGTTCAACCAAAATTTCCAGTTTGCCGCCGGAGGCCTTCTGGCCAAACAGCCGCGCCGGAATCACCCGAGTGTTGTTGAACACCATCAGATCGCCAGGACGCAGGTAATCCAGCAGGTCACTGAATTGTTTATGCGCCAGCTCCCCCGTCGGCCCATCAAGCACCAGCAAGCGGCTGGCACGGCGTTCGGCGAGGGGGTGGCGGGCAATCAGAGCGTCAGGCAGCTCGAAATTGAAGTCGGCAACACGCATGGTCAGGGAGAGGTCGTCTAGCAGGGCGGCAGAGCTTACCGGAAATAGTGCATTCTGACCACGCAAGTGGATTGACCAACCCCAACACCATCCCTATACTGCGCCGCCATTGTGCCCCGGTGGCGGAACCGGTAGACGCGGCGGATTCAAAATCCGTTTTCGAAAGAAGTGGGAGTTCGAGTCTCCCCCGGGGCACCATACAAACATCTCAGGACGTACCGAAACGACCTGAAACCCTAGAGAACCGGCCACTTGAGCCGGTTTTTTATTGCCCGCAGTTCCCTACCGTTACCTTGTAAGCCCACTGGATTGTGAGTAGATTTGTGAGTAGATCGAGTTTGGTCGATAAATCTACTCACACCTAAGCCGCCAAACGCCGCCCGGCATGGCTCACACGGGGGCACCATGCCGCTGACCGATTCCGCAATCAAAACAGCCAAGCCCAAGGACAAGCTGTATCGCTTAGCCGACAGCAACGGCCTGTGCTTAGAGGTCGCCCCAACCGGCTCCAAGCTGTGGCGCTACCGCTACCGTTTCAACGGCAAAGCTAAAATGCTTTCCTTGGGTGCCTACCCTGCCGTGCCTTTGGCCGCCGCCCGCCGCAAGCGTGATGACGCCCGCTTACTGCTCGACGAAGGCACCGACCCAGGCGCAGAACGCCAAGCCACTAAACAGGCGCAAGCACTTGAGGCGCAGACATTCGAGGAACTGGCGCGTGAGTGGCACGCTTACCGCTCGCCACGCTGGGCAAAGTCCACAGCCGACAAGGCCGCTGCTTACTTGGAGTCTGATTTACTGCCCGCCCTTGGCCATCGCCCCGTCAAAGCCATAACCCGCCCTGAGCTGGTAGCACTAATCCGCAAGATCGAATCACGAGGGGCGCACAACGTCGCCAAGAAAACCCGCCAATGGCTAAGTCAGATTTTCCGCTTTGGCCTGGCACAAGGGTCAGTAGAGGCAAACCCGGCAACTGACTTGGACGTGATCGCAGCTCACGCACCAGCAACGCGACACCATCCGCATGTCACCTGTGCAGAGTTACCCGAACTGCTGAGCAAGATCGAAGCAGCCAACATCAATACCCTGACCCGCCACGCCATCCGCCTGCTGGTGCTGACGGCTGTGCGCCCTGGTGAATTGCGTGCCGCACCCTGGGCCGAGTTCGACCTTGAGGCCGCCACTTGGACGATTCCGAAAGAGCGCATGAAAGCCCGCCGCGACCACTCGGTACCACTGCCACGCCAGGCCGTTGCCATCCTGCGCCAGCTTCAAGAAGTCACCGGGGGTTATGCATTGGTATTTGCCGGGCGCAACAACACCAACCGCCCAATGAGTGAAAACACCATCAACAAGGCATTGGCCGACGCCGGCTATAAAGACAGGCAAACCGGCCACGGCTTCCGCCACTTGCTGAGCACAGAGTTAAACGGACGCGGCTATAACCGCGACTGGATCGAGCGCCAGCTTGCTCACGGCGATGACGACGAGATGCGCGACACTTACAACCACGCCGCCTACCTGGAGCAGCGCCGGGAAATGATGCAAGCGTGGGCCGACTCGATAGACGCCCTGTGCGCTGGGGCCAACGTGGTTAGCATCAAGCGCAAGGCTTAACGGTTTTGGCTGGCCTATCCCGACGGGGAGAAAAGCGGGCACCCACCCGCCTGACCAGCCGATCTATTCAGGATGGGAGCGCCGGGGAGGCGCGCTGTATGAGTCATTACTACACAAGAGATATCTCAGTATTTTTTGCCGGCTACGTTGCAGGAATGTCTGTATTCATTGCCTTTTCCAAATTGAACGCAGCAGGTATGCCTATACCTGCGTGGTGGATAGCGACGACAGCGGGAACTGCTCTGACGGTTTTACTTGCTGCGTCTCGGTTTCTCCGCTTCGCAGAAAGAATCAATGCGGAAGATGCTGACGAACAGCCAGGGCGAGACGCTGATATCTCGCCCGCAATCGCCAAACAAGAAACACCCCCACTTTTAATGCCATCGCCCCCCGACAGCGGGATTACTTTTTCACACTCAACCAAAGCGCTCCAAGTAGCTCAGGCAGCAAGTATTAAATACTGGAGCGACTACGACCCCCTGCGCCCACCGCTACAAAAGCAGATAACAGCATTCATGATTGAGCGAGGCGTACCGGCCAGGCAGGCCGCAGAACTTGCCATTGCAATCAAGCCTGACGATCTGCCATAGCCATGTCAGGGCTATACGACATGGCGTCATGTCGCTATGTCGTGCCTTCCTGACATATCGTCCGCCCCAGCAACATTGCATCGTTGATTCCTGATAACGATTTGCAATGCCCGGAGGGCTTCCACCATGGCCGCACACACCACCCCGACCCAATTCCCCCGCCGCTTTATCAAGCGTACAGAAGTGGAAAAGCTAACCACCCTTTCCACGTCCGAGATTTACCGGCGCATTGCCGCTGGCACCTTCCCCGCTCAAGTGACCCTTGGTCCTAAGTCGGTCGCCTGGATCGAAGCCGAGGTGCTGGCCTGGTGTGACGCGCTGGTCGCCCAGCGCAAGGCGGCCTAAATGAAAAAGGCCAGCATCCCAATACATGCAGAAGCCAGCCCGTCGCACGGCCAGAATATCACCTGCCCCGCCGAACTGCTGCGCACAGCACCCAGCAAGATTGCTCGCGTCCTGGTGTACGTGCGCCACTTCGACAGCCTCAACCGCTTCGAGGCCGCCCGCAAGGTCGGGGACACCTGCATTAACTCGACGATCCCGGCCCTTGAAAGCCAATACGATCTGAGCTTCGAGCACATACCGGAAAAGGCCGCGAACCACTGGGGTGCCCCGTGCGGCGTGACCCGCTACCGCCTGCCAGCAAGCCAGCATGAGCAGGCTGACAAGGTGCTCACCATGATGTTTGCCCGCAAGGGCAAGAAGGTGGCAGCATGACAGCGCCCAATAAAAAACGCGGGGTATCGGCTAGCAACCGTTACACCCGCGTTACTGGATCAACCGTGAAGGGTTCCAGATTCCTGCCGACCGTAGCCGGTGACGCCGCCTATGCTGCCACGTCTTCGGGCTTGTGCGTCTTCAACCAGTCCGACAGGGCCGCGTTTAAGCGGGCCTGCCAGCCGGGGCCGGATGCCCGAAAGGCGGCCAGCACCTCGGCGTCATACCGCACGCTAACCAGCTCTTTGCGCGCCGCCGCAACCGGGCGCCCGCGCTTGGGCTTGAGCATGGCCGCCGCTTGCTCAGCGCCGAACAACTCGCCCAGCACATCGCTGGCCCGCTCTGCCTTGGCGAACTCTGCCGCACCCCATACGGGGTTATCGGTGCGCGCCTGTTCAGACCTGACTTTGCTCATAGCCTGTTACCTCCCGCTTGTTTGCCTTGCGCAAGCTGATGACGTGAACCGCACCCGGGCGCGGCGTGAACACCAGCATGTAAAGCCGATCACCGATAAAGCCCAGCGCCTGAAAGCGTCTTTCGCCGTAGTCGTTTCGCTGATCCTCAAGCACCAAGGCCGCCGACCAATCGAAGGCGCGCACCAGCTCGAAAGACAACCCACGCTCGGCTGTGTTGCGCTCGCATTTGGCGGGATCGTAGGTGATTTGCATGGATTTATTGTAGCTACACTAATTCAGCCTGACAACGCCCAAGCATTCCCCACCATTGCCAAGCTGGCGCATCGGCGTTATCGTGCGACCGTCGCTGCATATTCAGTGACCGGGTTTGGCGACCCGAACATCTCTAGGCGCATAAGCGCCCCAACCAAAGCAGGCGCTTTTTTTGTGCCCAGCTTTCGGTTTTATGGTGGCTGTGCGCGGGATACCTTCGGGTATGCCGGGTGCCTAGAGTCCCGGTTCGCCAACCTGCGTACAGCTACCACCCTAAATCGTTTGGCGACGATCCGTGGTAGCTCCAAAACTCTAGGAGCCGTACCCATGAAGCATGCCCGCAATCCGTCCACACCCAACAGTCACGCCGACGCATACAAGGCAATGGCCCTTGCCGCCCTGCGCGCTGATTCGTCCCTCTCTGTTCGCCTGGCACGCTACAACCACCACATGGCCAAGGCCCGCGCCCTTGATTCAGCAGGGGGTGCCGTATGAACAAGCCAAAGCAAGACGCCACGCAAATGCTGCGCGCCTTACTAAATAGCGAGGTATGCGTCGCTGCTGACGATCTGATACCCAAGCGAGGCAAACCCGACCAGCGCTGGATATTCCATTACGACGCGTGCGGGGCGTTGCGCTTCACTCCG
>TARA_R110002072_G_scaffold11196_1_pt1 | contig 59464 bp, 68 predicted proteins | sample TARA_R110002072 | Tara Oceans TARA_R110002072 (sample SAMEA4397118) | marine metagenome | biome: Polar Biome; feature: [SRF] surface water layer (ENVO:00010504); material: water (ENVO:00002006), including particulate matter (ENVO:01000060) such as... | depth 5 m | reverse complement strand
TTGCGGGCGTCTCCGGGCAACAGTCACGGACAGCGCATGGCGCGGACTACGGAGCACTGAGTACTGAGTACTGAGTACAATTCTTCAGGATTGGTCGCGCAGGAGATCAAGATAGTACCGGGTGCCTTTCTTTTCCCCGGTGCGGCGCAGCGCACCCAGCTCAACAAGCGCCGACAGATCCCGGGTAGCGGTAGATATCGGCGCACCGGTGATACGCCGATAATTGTCGGCAGACAACCCACCTTCGAATCCGTCCACACCCGTCTCCAGCATCCGTAGCACCGCTTTACGCTGACGCTCGTTCAGCAACGTCTCATATCTCTCCAGGAACCTGCCCTTCTCAATAACAAAACGTACCTGTTTCAATGTCCGCTGTTGAGCCTCCAGTACAGCATCAGCGAACCAGTTCAGCCAGGCATCGATCTGCAAGGTTCGGTTAGCCTGACCCAGGGCCCGATAGTACTCATTGCGCTTTTTTAGAAACACGGATGACACACCCGTCAATACCGGTCGTTCGCTGCCTTCAGCGAGCGCATTTTCGACAAGCGCACGTCCCAGTCGTCCATTGCCATCTTCAAACGGATGCAGCGATTCAAACCACAGATGAGCAATACCGGCGCGGGTCACAGCGGGCAATGGTTCAGGACCGTCAGGCGATGTTTGCATCAGCCAGTCAAACAAACGATGCATCTCTTGCGGTAAACCGCCGGATGACGGTGCCACAAAATGAACACGTTGACGCCCGACAGGTCCCGAGACTATTTCCATGACATCGTCATGAGCCCGATAGTGGCCGATACCTGCCAGATCCCAGCGGCCATTCATGATCATCTCATGCCACTGAAAAAGCTGACTCTCCTGAAGGGGTTTACCCAGACTCTTATAGAGATCGACCATCATACGGGCAATTCCGGCTTCCGTGGGTCCGCTGCGCCGATCCACAGTCAAACCCAGATGTTTTCGGATGGATGCCTGAATACTGTGCCGATCCAGCATCTCGCCCTCGATCTGCGATGTATCCAGTGCCTCACCGCCCATCAATTCGATGGCCAGCTGCAATCCATTTTCAGCTGACAAGCCTGACTGACTGCCAATAATGACACCCGCGTGCCGGAGAAAACTGTCTTCGCGGCGTCTGAGTCTATCTGCCTGCCAGCTGAAGTGAGGCCAGTCTGAGTGCTGCCAGTTCCAGGTCATGAGTTGTATCCGTGCGCATATTACTCATAATATAGGTTATAAATGGGTAATATGCACGGCTATATTACTCACGAAACCGCGCCGGGAGAAAAGATCAGCGAGATGACAACTCTGTAGTCCGCGCCATGCGCTGGGAGGTGGGTACTCTGTAGCCCGCGCCATGCGCTGTCCGTGACTGTTGCCCGGAGACGCCCGCAAGTACATCCCTGTAGGGCTCGGCTCGCGCCATCCTTGGCGCTCGACGCTCCGAGCAATCAGCCACGGACATCCCATGTCGCTGAGTTGGGTGCGGCCATCGCGAACTGACCGCCAAGGATGGTGGGAATACTGGTGCGGCAGCCGCTCCTTTCAGGCCGGGATGTGGAGGCGTGTGTTTTCAGACCGTCGAGCGCCAGGGCCGGTGATTACTCCTGCAGCACCGGCATTTCCGCCATCCATGGCGGTCAGATGGCGCGAGCCGAGCCTTACAAGGACGTACTTGCAGGCGTGTCTGAAAACTCAGCCTCCACAGCGCGGGCTGAAAGGAGTCACTACGACCAGTTCAGCGCCGGACAGCGCATGGCGCGGGCTACGGAGTGCTCACTCCTCAGCTCAGTTGCCCACTGAGCCGGCCAGCTGGAGCATGTACGCCCGCACACTCTCGACCTCCGCCGCACCAATGTCAGCCGCAAACCCCGGCATACCACGCGACAACAGATTACCCTCCAGAACAATGCCCCGGAAGGCATCCTGGCTCAACAGCATCGGGCTGTAACGCAGATCAGGCAGCGGCCCGGAGCTCAGACCAACAGGGCCGTGGCAGACTGAACAATAAGCACCATACAGCACCGCCCCGACTTCCGGACTACCCTCGCTGCTGATACCGCTCACATCCAGCGGCTCCAGCGGTGTCATGTTTACTTGCGGTAGCTGACCATCTGCATTCAGCTTGAATGCCATCAACCGTCCGTTGCGCTGGCGTGGATAATTGCCAGACAACAATCCCATCGTCATCGGTATGGCGCCGCCCTGCCCTGCCAGTGCCAGCACGTATTGCTCTCCGTCCAGCTGGTATGTGACCGGTCCGCCCAGAATGGCATCCGCAACCTCAAACGACCAGAGATGATCGCCATTGTCCGTGCGATAGGCATGGAAAAATCCGTCCGCAGAGCCCTGAAAAACCAGACCACCACCCGTGGAAAGCAGACCGCTGTTGCCATACACAGGGTATTCAACCCGCCATCTTTCCTGCTGGGCTACCGGGTCCCACGCAACCAGGGCTGATGCAGGCAGCTGCAGCGCCTGAACTGCATCCTGAGCATTTGCCGGCTCGCCCGGCGCAGCATCAAGCCCCAGGTTCCAGCCTACTTCCTGCTCAACAAATTCAGCAGGATTAGAGTAGACGTAGGAGGTATTCTGGGTAGGCAGATATACAAGATTGGTATCCGGGTCGTAGGACATCGGGTACCAGTTGTGACCGCCCAGCGGGCCGGGGATAACCACAGCAGGATCTCTCTGGTAGCGGACAACCTCAGCCTCAATCGGTCGTCCTGTAATCGCATCCAGACCGCTGGCCCAGTTGATTTCGACGTAATTGTTGCCCGAGATGAACTCGCCGTTGGTACGATCGATTACATAGAAGAAGCCGTTTTTGGGCGCCTGCATGATGACCTGGCGCATACGGCCATCAATCTGCATGTCAGCCAGAATCATGTGTTGTGTCGCAGTATAGTCCCAGGATTCTGCAGGCGTGGTCTGAAAATGCCAGACGTATTCACCGGTATCCGGACGCAGCGCGACAATGGATGACAGGAACAGATTGTCGCCTTCCCCGTTGGAACGAATACCGTGATTCCAGGGACTGCCGTTCCCAACACCGATATAGAGAAGATCCAGTTGTGGGTCGTATGCCATCGAGTCCCAGACAGTGCCACCCCCGCCGATACGCCACCATTCTCCGGCCCAGGTTTCAGCCGCCATTTCCATGGCGTCACTTTCAAACCCTTCCGCCGGATTACCGGGCACGGTGTAGAACCGCCAGGCCTGCTCGCCGGTTTCGGCATCATAGGCGGTTACATAACCACGCACCCCCAGTTCGCCACCACCGTTACCAATAATGACAAGACCATCAATGATACGCGGAGCGCCGGTAATGGTGTAACGCTTCTCGGGATCAACCGTCATGGTCGACCATACCTGCTCACCGGTTGCGCGATCCAGGGCAATAAGGCGACCGTCCAGGGCACCAAAATAGACCTTGTCGCCCCAGGCCGCCATTCCCCGATTGACCACGTCACAACATGCATCCACGCCCTTTGATTTTGGGACTTCCGGGTCGAAACGCCATAGTTCCTCGCCTGTTCTGGCATCCAGGGCGAATGCCTTGCTCCACGCTGACGTCAGATAGACAACCCCGTCAATTACCAGGGGTGTCGCTTCCTGACCACGGTCAGTGTCCAGCTCAAAATCCCAGGCAAGACCCAGGTCCGCCACATTGGAGCGATTAATGGTATCGAGCGGACTGTTGCGTTGCTCGGAGTAGGTGCGGCCGTGAGTTAACCAGTCAGCATTGTTGCCCGCTGCAGCGCGAACTCTCTCTGCATCAACCGGGTTTCCTGTCTGCCGCACACCAGCCATTTCGGTTGCTGTGCCTGCAACATCGCCAACACCGGACGCAGGAGCCTGTTCTCCGGAGCATGCTCCCAGCAGGGCTGCCAGCACTGCTCCCAACATCAGTTTGTCCGTCAAACCCGACTTTCCCCAACCCATGCTCATATGCGTATCACTCCGCTGCTTATTGTTGTCTGCTCCGGAGCATAAACAGGCAGACGGATCAACGCAAGCGCAGTTGCCTGGCCAATGACCCGGGATCAGCAGCAACGTTGAATCGCCAGCGCGCCAGGATCAGCGTGCGACTGCCTGCACATTGATGGTCAATGTCACTTCTGTTTCACCCGCCCCGGAAACGGGAGCCGCCATCTCGGCAGTATCAGCAGCCATCGCACGCATCATCATCGGAGGCGCATAATCAGATCCGCCGGTGTCCACGTTCAGTGCAGCAATGTCGATCTGTGTTTTGCCCAGCGCAGCGCCGGCTCGTTCCACTTTGGTCCGGGCCCGCTCAATAGCAGCCTCCATCATCGCATCACGGACTTCGTCCGCTTTCTCAGTACTCAATTGATAGGAAAGCTGATTCATGATGAAGCCCTGTTCCTGCAACTCCCCGGCCAGCACCAGCACAGCATCGGCATCTGTTCCCTGCAAAGAGATGCTTTGAGAGCCTCGCCAGACCGGATCAGGTCGGGCACCCTGGGGCTGGCGGTTGATCTGGTAAACACCATAGTGCCCGGTGGAGGGCATGACGCCATCGACCTCGCGGGCACGCTGCAGCCCCGCCGTCATCTGACTGTTTATCTTGTTCTGTACCTGTGCAGGATCCCGGTCCTCAGCCTCAAGCCTCAGCTCCGCAATCAGCACATCCTGAGTTACCCGCTGACGTTCGGTCACGGACAGTGTAATAAGCGTTTGCCCTTCCGGCAGCAGAGGTGCCGGCTGTCCGATCGCCGCACCTGTTGCGCCAGACATCACAACTGTCAGAATAGCGGCGCTGATAAAACGTCCGGGCGCGACCGCATTGCGCCATATTAATAATTTTTTCATAAATTTGTTTCCTGTTTACTGTGTTCAACCAGGTGCGTCAAAGAACAGTTGACTCAATCAATGACTTCATTAACAGTTACCTCATGGACATCCCTGAACCAAGAATCAGTTTTGTTACTGAAAATGCCATTATCCTGCTATTTGCTGAACCCGCGCTGAATCCTGGGGAGACGTCTGCATACCCTGAAAAACCAGTACTGACCGACTCAGACCAGATATTGCAAGAACGTATCTGCCGGCTTGCCAGGGCACTTAGGCAATCCGACACAACCCGCGTATTGCTGCAGGATATTGTACCTGCACCGGGCAGTCTACTGCTGTCATTGCACGATGGACGCAAGGCACGGCGCCTGCTGCGCGAAGCCGAAGCCATCTGGCAGTCCTGTGACGATATCCCTGATGAAGCCCGAATGATAGAGATTCCTGTAACCTACGGTGGCCAGGCCGGATACGACCTCGAGCACGTTGCCCGCCATACCGGACTGACTACCGATGAAATAATCAACACCCATCGTGCTGGCAGTTACTATGTTCAGTCGCTGGGCTTCATGCCGGGTTTTGCATATCTTGGCGGGCTGCATCCGTCTCTGGCAACACCTCGCAAAACAACACCCGACCCACGCATCCGACCGGGATCAGTGGCTATCGGCGGTGCCATGACCGGTATCTACCCGTCAGCCTCGCCCGGCGGCTGGCATGTTATTGGCCATACAGATATTTGTTTGTTCGATCCCCGGCAGCGCGAACCTTGCCTGTTGCTACCCGGGGATCAGGTGCAGTTTGTAATGGCTGCGGCGTCAGGAGTGTATCCGTGATAATTGTAGTGCACGCCGCGCCCCTGCTGACTGTACAGGATCTCGGCCGTCACGGATTCCGTCACCTGGGCGTGCCCCGTTGCGGCATAATGGATGCACCCGCGTTACAGAAAGCAAATCTGCTATTGCAGAATGATCCGGGTGCTGCCGGCCTGGAAATATCCACAGGACCGGTGACCCTGCAAAGCACTGCGCAACATTGGATTGTCCTGTTGGGTGCGGAGATGTCAGCACAGATTTTTGCTGCCGACAACAAAACGCTCATTCAGGAACATGTGTATCCGGGGTTTGTCACTCAACTGCCTGCCGGCAGTCTGCTGAAACTGGACGGGCCGGCGATCCCGGGCCACCGGGGAGTGCTGGCAATCGCCGGCGGCATCGATGTACCCGCTGTCCTGGGTTCGCGAAGTACCGACCTGAACAATGGCTTTGGCGGCTATGATGGTCGCGCGCTTCGGGCCGGCGACCAGCTGAACGTCGGTCCGCATGAACATGCAAATGCTGGTGTAAATGCTGGCCTGAATACTGGTGCAAAAACCGGGCCGGTGCCCCGACGCATCAAGGGCGTCCGACAAACCGCACCAATACTGCAATTTCGTGTCATTCGCGGTCCTGACTGGGATCTGTTCGCACGACCGGCACTGACCGAGTTCCTCAGCCGGCGCTGGCGAGTTGACCCACTCAGCAACCGTATGGGCGTGCGACTGCAAGGCTACCCGCTGGATGTTCCCGCATCCGCTACGCGGCTTTCAGCAGGCGTACTGCCGGGTCAGATCCAGATACCACCCGACGGGCAGCCAATCATACTGGCCAATGATGCCCAGACCATCGGAGGTTATAGCTGTCCTGCCAGCGTCATCCAGGCTGACCTGTGGCAACTGGCCTATCTGTCCGCAGCTATGGAGATCACGTTTACCGAGGTCAGTATCGCGGAGGCACAGGGGTTGCTTGCAGCCCAGGTCAATGACCTGCGTCAATTGCAACGCAGTATACAGTCACTGTACGCATCATGAGCACCGGCACCGGATATCCGGCACAGGATAAGCCCGCCATCCGCATTGATCTCAATGCGGATCTGGGCGAATGCGGCCCCAGCGATTCCGGTCTTCTGGAGCTTGTCAGCTCAGCAAATATCAGCTGTGGTGCACATGCCGGCAACGTTGCATCCATTCGCCAGGCCTTGTCTGATGCTGCGCTAAATAATGTGCGAATTGGCGCTCATCCATCATATCCGGACCGCGAACACATGGGCCGCCGGACTATGAAAATTGCAAAGGAACGTTTGCGTGACAGCATTTTGCATCAACTGACGACACTACAGAATCTCGCCAGAGAGCAGGGGCTTGTGCTGGGACATGTAAAAGCCCATGGCGCACTTTACAATGATGCAGCGTGCGACCCTGATCTCGCCATGAACTTCTGTCAATGGATTAAAGAATTTGATTCGACATTGATTATTGTTGGCCTGGCAGGTGGCGAGCAGTTGAAGTCAGCCCAACAGTCGGGTTTACGATGGAGAGCTGAAGCATTTGTTGATCGCACGTATGCGCCCGACGGTTCACTGGTGCCACGCACACACCCCAAAGCACTGATTCATGACCAGGAAACGGCACTGGCACAATGCCTGTCGATTATCCGCGAAGGTCACACCATAGGCCTTGATGGTCAGCCGGTAAGGATCAGCGCCAGCACCTTCTGTATTCACGGCGACAGCCCCTCAGCCCTCAGCTTTGCACGTTCCCTGCATCACTGCCTGACTGCTCAGGGAATCAGCATTGCTGCAGACTGATGGATTGCATAACTGTCATCACAACGTTCAGCGACGCCATTCAAGATAGTATTCTGACGTCGAGCGCTGCTCGGCCAATACCGCCAGCCAATCCCGTGCACGCTCCGGCATGCTGCTCTCTGCCACAATTCTGAGCTCAAGACTGACATCGCCTGTTGTTTCGAGCTCAGCAGTCAGATCGATGCCCGTCCTCCCACTGGCCGCTGCCAACTGCAGGTTATCTGCAGTCAATTGCATCGACTGCGGACCGCTTCCCACAATTGCAAAAGGCAGATCTCCGGCCTGAAACCGCAGCTGTGAACTGCCAGTGCCCACATTCATTCCTGCGCCGGTCCAGAGACCTCGTGCGGACAGACGCTGCAATACACTGCCGGCATCAACAGCAAAATGTTCAACATGACCCGTGATTATGCCGGTCAGGCGGATTTCCTCTGAGCGCAACAGGACGCTGGCGGGCAATTCCAGGGATGTATCTGACAGCACCAGGTTGCCCGACAGTCCGGCGCAGACTGAGCCGGTAATACTCTGGGACGCTCCCCGCCTCATCACAGCAGTCTTTTCCGCGCTAAAGTCCGCACACAGATTACCGCGCAACAAGGCATACGGTTTAAGCGTCCATCGCAGCTGTCCGGCATCAAAGTATATCTCACCATCGGCCAGGGCGACCTGCCGTGCTGCGCCGTTCCAGACTGTTCCGGACAATCCGGCAACCTGCAAAGCAGGACTTTTCAACACATACAGCAGGGTCTGCGCCGGCATCATGACAGCAATCCAGCACAGGGTCGTCAGCACCAATACCGACACATACAGGCCTTTGCGCACGACTACCGGCTCCTGGCACGCAAACTGACCGCCACCAGGCCTGTAGCGGCAGGTGTCACAATCAGCGAATCGATGGCCACACCATGGGTACTCTCAAGGGTGGTCAGCCACTCCAGTACGGCGGGCATTGCAACTGCATCCAGCTGCACGGAGACTGATCTTCCATCTGAGGAAGGCTCAAGCGCACTGACCTGCAAACCCGCCATCCCCGCCGATTCATCAAGCAGCTGCGGCAGACTTCCCGCTGCAGGATTGTCGTTTGATACCGAGCGCATCCTGATCAACTCATCTGCCAGTGCAGTAACCGTCAGCACACTCTGCTCTGCCGCAATAACCCGCTGTTCCGACAGCCGCAGCGATTGTTGCAGTGGCTGCAGAACCATTGCCCAGAACAGGTATAAACAGACAGCAACCAGCCCGGACAACAGCACCAGCTGTTCCCTGAGAGTTTTTGTCTGCAACCATGTGCGTACACGACTGAATTTCATAACTTGTCTCTTTTAACGGAACCCTGTGGTTTCACGCGTTCTTGTGCTGTGAGCATCGGCATCAGTTGCTTCTGCTGACCAGCAGGCTCGCCTGCTGGCGATCACCGGCCCGACTTATGTTCTGGGCGCGGGTCTGCAACCCGGCATCGTTGAGAGCCTCACTCAAAGCCAGTATTTCTGCGTTGGACTCGGCGGTAACCGCTAACTGCAGTTCAGTCTGTCCTGCGCCCCCCTGCCTTGCGCTGTAACTCAACCGGTGCAGGCGCACCGATGAGGCCGCTGACAAATGTGGTGCCATATCATTCATCAGACTCATCAGTTGTCCCTGCTGTCCGCTTCCCCTGAGCTGCGAAAGCTGGGTAGTCAGCTGTTGTTCCGCATCCACCAGGACTCCCTGGGGCACTGCGCGGCGATAGACGGATTCCACTTCGGTCTGCAACTGTCGAAATCCGGCATTGTTGAGTTGTATTTCCACCACGCCCGTCACAATGTAAAGTCCCAGCGCAGCTGCTGCCACCTGCACAGGTAACCGAAGCGGTCGCCAGTACTTGCGCCAGCGCAATGGCACCGCCAGTTCGCCCTGCCGAAGGTTGACGGCCCTCGCCGATGCCGGATTGAGCGCATCCCAGCTGTCCGCCACAGTTTTTGTCTCAATTGCTGCATTTGCAGTGAGTGCTTCCGGCAATAGCCCCTGCATTGTCGCCAATACACTTTCATTTTTGCCAAACAGACGTATTTTTTCAGGTAATTTTTCTGACTGCTGTGCAGTCAGGGCTGTCAGCACCGGCGTTGCCATGCCGACTTCACACCCGGCAGCCAGCACACCGTCCCAGGCAATGTCAATCCAGCTGACATCAGCGCTGTCTGCGTGTCCGGCGCTAAGCGCCCACACCTGCTCGTCACTCTCCAGCAACTGACTCTCGGCAAAACAATGAGATACTTCCAGTCCGGCTGACTCAAGTCTGTTAATCTGCTGACCAAGACTCGTCCGGTCCGTGTAGGCCGCTATCACAGTATTGCCGGAGATCATGCCAGATACGATATGCAGACTGTTCAGGTCACCGGCAATATCAGGTTCGAGTTCAAACGGAATCAGCTTTGCCAGATGTCGCCGCTCTTTTGCCTGAAAATGGATTCGCCGCGTAATCAACGTGGTACTGTCCAGCAGCAGGCAAACCCGGGCCTGCGGCCAGCGCACCAGCAGCTCATCCAGCGTGCCGGTTGCTGATGGTCCCAGCCAGCGACCCAGATGGTCAAAGGGACGCCACTGGAAAGTGATTACATCACCGTCTGCAACAGATTGTTTAACTGCAATCGTCGTCATAATACGCGTTCACCTCTGCCAGGCTCAACATCACCAGGCTCTCCTCCACCATAGTACCTGCCGAGGGTTCGCACTCCCTGCTCATCGCGGTACAGTAACGCACGCATGTCGCGAACCTCATCACCTATAAACACCCTGAAGCGTGCCTGAAAAAACTGACTGGAAACAGAGTACAGCGCATATTCCGTGTCAGAGACCGTATCGCTATCCTGTTCAGTCTGCGAGTCATTCTGGTCGACATCCTGCGCATCATCCACACCACCCTGAGTATCATTTAGTATTTCTGCCGGCATACCTGCACCCAGAAACTGGGCAACCTCCTGAAAGTGGGACTGCTCACGCAATTGCAGCACCGCAAGCACACTTTGTTCATCCGCCGGTGCCAGACTATCAGCGCTATTGATCGCCGATAACACCGCAAATTGTGCCGTATTCACATTCAGCGACGTTGCCAGCGGCAGTGCCACAACCTGAGCGGACAACCGTTGCACCAGCTCATGACTCAGATGCCGGATCATACGCAGCTCACTGACATCATGAATATACTGGTTGGCCGCCTGCTGCACCGGCACATCCGACTGGTAATAAAGCGATTCTGCTCCACCGGAGCCACTTACCTGATCATCACCATCTATCCAATCGATCACCGCTTCGGTAATTTCCACTGCCTCGGCTTCACTGAGCGGGAAATCTGCAAACCCCTGCAACAGACGGATAAACTGCTTCTGCGGCGCACTGAAACGCAAAGCCTGAGGGGCCGTCAGATCATCCGCCCAGGCGGTTTTTATAGAAAGATTATTCAAATTGAACAACCCTTGCGCGTCGGTAATTGTCACTTCCAGGTATCCATCATCAGTTGCCAGCGGCGGCAGTGTCATCGACCACGGCTCCTGAAGATGATCCGCAGGTGTTTGCGTAACCGCCAGATCAGATAGTCTGTCCTGCCACAACACCTGCCTGGCCAATGCTTCTGCGCCGGTGAGATAGGTACTGAAGCGGCTCTGCATCAGTCTGTTCCCGGCCAGCGTGGCCTTCACCATAAACGCCTGGGAAAACTGCACGGCAAGCACAGCCACAATGCCCGCTACCAGTATCGCCAGAATCAATGCACTGCCCTTTGTGCGGTGCAATTTGTTTATCTGTTGTCTATCCACCCGGCAACACCAGCACGCGTCGAACGTCTCCCAGGTAGTCCGTGGTGAAACTTACCTCTATTGCTGCCGGCAGCAGCCCTGGCTGCAACCCTGACAACGACACTTGCTCATCAGCAGACCGATTCTCCGGTGGCCAGGTCAGCAGCCACTGTCCCTCAATGGGCACTGCGCCGGCCGGCAGATACCGCAGTCGAACATTCTGAACATTCTCCAGCAGCGGCAGACTGCCCGTTGGAGGCTCGTCAAGTGGCTGATTTCTTTCTGCCCAATACTCCCGTCGCAGCGTGCCTTCATCAATCCGGTACATGACGCGCTGCAGATTCGCACGACGCTGCTGCAGTGGATTGATCCAGCCATGCCGGGTAAACCACAACATTGCACCTTCGCGACCTGACACCTGGGCAAGACTGAAACCCGGACCGAATTCGGCAAGCAGCGCTGGACGCTGACCCTGTGCACCGAACGCGTTCTGCAATGGATCAGTACCTATCGCAGGGGTTGGCAGTGGACGTGCTGCAATGTGTTCCAGATCCGCTGTAATCAGAGACCAGACGCGCTCCACACTGTTCAAATGATCCATCATGGTGCTGCCCTGTTCGCTGGCACTGATGGCACCGTCCAGAAAGCGGTAGGAAACGGCACCAATCATTACGGTCAAGGCCATGGCTATCATCAACTCGATTAGCGTGAATCCACGCATCCGGCCAGTCATGGCGCATCTCCTGCAAACCCGCCACTTGCAGACCCGCCAACTGCAGAATTGTCGCGGGTCTGCCCGGCGACCAGGTACGCGGTCAGACTCGTCAGCGTATCGGTTGGCGCCAGTGCTGACGCCACGTCAATGGTATGCCGCAGCAGTCCAGGTACCGGCGTCGTTTCAACATTCATCTGCCACTGCCACTGCACACCCGCAAGTTCCGATTCTCCGCGCGAATAACCAGGCGCAGCCAACTGTCCCTGACTGGCACGCAACTGCAACAGCGCCAGCTGATTCTGCGCCACCCAGCCAGCCACGGTTCTTGACTGCAGGTTCTGCACACTGTCCAGCTGTGTGCCCAGCTGAAACATCAAGGCAGGCAGAGCCAACGCCACAATAAACAGCGCAACCATCACCTCGACCAGCGTAAAGCCCCGCTGGCATTTCCTGGCATTCATGTCTTTTCTCTCACAGCGCCAACTCAATAGCGCCGGTTCTCATATTATCGATCACCATGCGTTCACCGATATCCATGCTCAACTGCAGACGAAAGGGTGTTGTTTCCCCGGTCGGGTAAAATACCAGTACCGGTAGTTCCGCAGCCCGATCCAGACTCACCGGACCACCTTCAACCTCCAGCATCGGCTCAATCCCGGCAGGCAGGGCACCCTCAGGCAAATCACGCACTTCGTCTTTATGCCACTGACCATTGATCCAGCGTGACCAGTCCAGGCGCCAACCCGATTCCGCCATCGCGTCCGGCGCATACCAGTGCATGCCTATTGGTTCACCGCTGAGTATGGCTGACGAGGACGCAATCGACATCATGCCTGCCAGACTGGCCGCAGCGTCGCGCAAGGCATCTCTGCGACCATCACTGCCACCAACCGACAGGCTGACCAGACTGACCATCAACCCCATGATTGCCATGACCACCAGCAACTCAATCAGACTGAAACCATGTGCTAATTGGGATGGTCTGCGCATAGCTTACTGCTCGGCCGACTGCCAGTTGCCATAGTCAGTATTCTGACCTTCACCACCGCGCACACCATCGGCCCCCAGAGTGAATATGTCGTACTGACCATTCTGCCCCGGACTCAGGTACAGATAGGCATTCCCCCAGGGATCAATTGGCAGTGATTCAAGGTAGCCATCGCTCTTCCAGTTTGACGGCACCGGTTCCAGTGTCGGTTGCTCGACCAATGCGCGCAGTCCCTGCTCGCTGCTCGGATATCCATAGTTGTCCAGACGATACATTCGCAAAGCGGTTTCAATGGCGCTGAAATCCGCAAATACCTTTTGCACCCGTGCCTCATCAGCACGCCCCAATACATTGGGCGCGATGATACTGATCAACAAACCCATAATGACCAGCACCACCAGGATTTCAATAAGACTGAAACCTCTCTGGGAGCTGGATTTTTTCAGATTTTGGTCGCATTCTTTCGTTAACATGTCAATTTCCTTTAGGTTTTTCGATAGTGATATCGAAATCTCTGTCATCTTAATCAGTCTCAGATCAGTGTATTGATGTCAAAAATGGGGAGCAGGACGGCCAGCATAATCAGGGTGACCAGGCCACCCATGAGAACAATGGTCAACGGCTCCAGCAGCGCCATGGTTGTACCCAGCCGGATACTTAATTCTCTTTCCTGATTTTCGGCAGCATACGCCAGTTGCCGCGCCAGCGTACCATTGGCCTCGCCATTGGCCGCCATCTGCACCAGAAGCGGAGGAAAAACCTCAGCCTGACGCAGGCTTTTACTGAAACTGCCACCTTCCTGGACACGCACCGCCAGCATTTGTGCGCTGTCGCGCATCACCTCGTTGTTGAGCACTTGAGCGGCGATACGCACCGACTCCAGTAACGGCACGCCACTACCCAGCAGAATTGCCAGCGTCGATGCAAAGCGGGCACTGTCCATTTGTCGCAGGTTTTCGCTCAAAAATGGCATTCTCAGGAGCAATTTATGCCAGCGCAGCCGGTTCTGCTGTTCACGTAGCCACCATCTGAATGCAATCACCGCTGATACAATACCCCCAAGCAATACCAGCGCCCAGACTGAACTCAGAAAGTCACTGCTGACAATAAGGGCCTTGGTCAGTCCCGGCAGCTCCCTGTTGGAGGTAGCAAACATGCTGACCAGACGCGGCACTACAAATGTCATCAGCAGCACTACCACCAGTAGACTGACACCCAGCAATACCAGCGGATAGATCAGCGCCATCTGCAACTTCTGGCGCGACTGCTGACCCGACTCAGTGTATTCAGCAAGTCGTTCCAGTACCTGTCCCAAAAAACCTGCCGATTCGCCGGCCCGGACCATGGCGCAATACATCCGGTCGAATGCGACGGGATGTTCAGCCATGGACTGCGCCAGCGTCTGGCCCTCCATCACTCTTGAGCGAACCTGCGACAGAATTCCTTTAACGCGCATGTTGCGGCTTTGCCGGGCACTGATCTGCAGTGCTTCATCCAGCGGCAGCCCGGATTGCACCAGTGAGGCCAGTTGACGGCTGATCAGTGAAAGCTGGGCAACCGACAGTTTATGACGCGGTTTCACCCAGTTCAGAAATGTCCCACCGTCGGCCACTGTGGCGGCGACTGCAGTCACCTCAAGGGGTTTAAGACGCCGGGCGCGCAGCTGCGTGCGGACCTGTCGTTCGCTGTCCGCCTCCTGCACGCCGCTGACGGTTTTCCCGTTTTCATCCAGCGCCTGATATCGAAAGGAAGCCATGAGTTCAGCCGCCCGCGCCCGGCGCTGCCGGCCCGCTCAACGCCGTTACTCTCAGCACCTCTTCCAGACTGGTCTCGCCGTCTACTACCCGCTGCCGGCCGTGTTCATCAATTGCCGGGCTATGCTGCCTTATATGACTGAGCATATCCTGCTCGCCCGCGCCGTCGTGAATCATCCGGCGCAGATCGTCATCAACCTCAACAACCTCATAGATGCCTGTTCGGCCGCGGTAACCGGTGTTATTGCAGTGCTCACACCCGGCCGCGCGATAGATGACTGTGTCCGGCGCAAAACCAAACCGCTGCTGTTCGGCCTGATCCACGGTGACTGCCTGACGGCAGTGCTGACAAAGCTTGCGAACCAGCCGCTGGGAGAGCACCAGTTCTATACTCGACGACAACAAAAAAGGTTCAATCCCCATATCCTGCAAACGCGTCACCGCGCCAACCGCAGTATTGGTATGCAGGGTCGAAAGGACCAGGTGTCCGGTCAGCGATGCCTGCACGGCGATGGCTGCGGTTTCCTGGTCACGAATCTCACCCACCATCACCACATCAGGGTCCTGACGCAGAATTGCCCGCAGACCACGCGCAAACGTCATATCCACCTTGGCATTGACCTGGGTCTGCCCGATCCCCGGCAGAATATATTCCACGGGATCTTCAATCGTCAGAATATTGCGTTGCCGGTTGTTGATGTGTTGCAGACCTGCATACAGCGTTGTGGTCTTGCCTGAACCGGTTGGTCCGGTTACCAGAATGATACCGTGAGGCCTGGCCAGTGCTGCGGCAAACTTTTGATGAATATCCGCAGGCATCTGTAGCTGTTCAAGCTGCAGTTGTCCGGCCGCCTGGTCAAGCAGTCGCAGCACCACGCGCTCACCAAATGAAGACGGGATGGTCGAGACGCGGATGTCGACCACATGCCCGGCCAGACGCACACTGATCCGGCCATCCTGTGGCAGACGCTTCTCGGCAATATCCAGCCGTGCCATCACTTTCAGGCGCGAGACCAGCACAGGCCCCAGTTCCGCCTTGGGTGACAGCACGTCACGCAGCACGCCGTCCACACGAAAGCGCACGGACACGCGATGCTCGAATGGTTCAATGTGCACATCCGAGGCCTGTTCACGCACGGCCTGCGAGAGAACCGCATTGATCAGACGGATCACCGGGGCATTGTCTGTATCAGACAGCAGGTCGCTATTGCGCGGAATATCGTCGACCAGTGCGGTCAAATCAAAATCGTCGCCGAGTTCGTCGGCTGCACGTTGCGCATCATCAGCGCCGCTTTGATACAGTTGTGTCAATCGTTGTTGAAATTCATCTGCCGGCAAACGCTCTGCAGTGAACGCCGTCTTCAGCACCCGCCTCAGCTCCAGCATCACCGGCAGGGCAAGCTCGTTGCGGCAATAGACTTCCCCACCATCCAGCAGCACACCGTTGCTGGCAGCAAATTCGTAGGGCAACAGGTACTGGGTGTTCACGGTTGCGGCTCCGCAGCGCCTCGTGACATTGTTTCCCATTCCGGCAATACCGGCATCCCGATGCGATCAAACAGAACACCGTCAATTGGCAGCTGGCGTAGTTGCTGATCGCGGATAAGCTGGTACTTTTCAGCCGTGGCGCCTCGCAGGGCAGCATCGTCACGCAAAATGGTCGGTCGGATAAACACCAGCAGGTTGGTTTTCTGCACAGAGCTGGACGTCGATCTGAACAATCGGCCAATGCCGGGCACACTCCCCAGCAGCGGCACGCGCGTCTCACTCTGAATCACATTGTCGCGAATCAGCCCGCCCAGCACTACGGTTTCACCATCGGCCACTGTCACCCGGGTTTCAATCTTGCGCTCATTGGTGATCAGGTCTACCGCGCCGGCTTTCTGCGAGATACTGGAAATTTCCTGACTGATATCCAGTGCCACTTTGTCGCCCCGATTGACGTGCGGCGTCACTTTTAATGTCGTGCCCACGTTTTGCCGGTTGATGGTCTGAAAAGGACTGTTTACGCCGCCCGAATTGCCGGTATTGGTATAGGAGCCGGTGATGAACGGTACGCTCTCACCCACCGTGATCACCGCCTCGGTGTTGTCTGTGGTGAGAATATTTGGTGTCGACAGAATGTTGGCGCCGGAGTTGGCCTGCAGCAAATCTATCAGGGCCAGCAGGTCAGTGCTGCCACCCAGCCGGCCCAACCCTATGGTCTGTCCGGCTATGCCCGCCAGACCTGCCGCCAGGCCGGTCAATGCTTCCTGACGGTCTTCGTTGAGCGCGCCTTCGGTGATCTGCCCCAACTGCTGGAGATTGTTACCTGCATCAAAACTGCTGGCAAAACCTCCGCTGTCATCGCGGAACAGCCACTGTATGCCCAGGTTCTGCCCGACATCATCATTAATCTCAACAATGATCGCCTCAACCAATACCTGCGCACGTTGAATATCCAGTCGTTGCACAACGTCCATCAATGAATCGATCAGGTCAAGATCGGCAGTAATGATCAGGGCATTGTTATCCGGGTCAGCTTCAATACTGGCTGTGCGTGTATTGCCGGTTGTACTGCCAGCACCGGCTTCGGTACCGCCGGTACCGGGCAGATCATACGTGCTGCGCACTACCTCGGTCAGCACTTCGGCTACACGCACGGCGCTGGCGTACTCCAGATACACGACCCGGGTATTGCCGGTCTGCTCACGGGGCTGGTCCAGCAGAACGATCAGATTGCGGATATTGTCACGCTGGCGTTGCCCACCGGTAATCAGAATCGCATTGGTGCGGGTATCCGCATTGATCTGCAAGCGGGTGTTTGCCGGCTCCTGATCAGCCTGCTGGGGATCTTCGTTCATGTCGCGCAACAGACCGACAATGTCAGCGGCTTTGGCAAACTGCAAGCGCACCACTTCAGTTTCCGGCACCGATGACTGATCAATGCGCTCCAGTATCTGTCGAATCCGTTCTATATTGGCCACAGTATCCACCAGCACAATCATGTTGCCAGCGGGATAGGCCGACATCTGTCCGTTACTCTGTGATACCAGCGGGCGCAGTACCGGCAACACCTGTGACACGGAGACGTTTTCCAGCTGGATGGCTTCAGTCACATATCTGCTGCTGTCAGCGGGGTCATAGGAAGAAAACGGCAGCGGGGCCGAGCGGGCTTCCTGCGTCGGCAGGATGCTCACCATGTTGTCACCGGTTTCCACCGCAGTAAACCCGTTTACATCCAGTGCCCGCTGAAAAATGTTGTAGTAGGTTTCTGCGTCCACCGGCGTGCTGCTGATCACCGTCATCTGACCACGCACCCGGGGATCAATGATCATTGTTTTGCCGGTGACATCCTGCACCGCACGGATCACTTCCAGTATGTCGCTGTCCCGAAAATTGGGTGTCCAGCGCTCATCCTGAGCAAACCCTGCCTGGGGTGCCATAAATGCTGCCATAAAGACTGCCATCAGGGTGACCGCCAGGGTCAGCAACGGCATAAACTCACGTCTCGGATGTCGGCTTGTGATCATTGTTTCTCTCATATCAGGGTAATCTCAGGCTTGCCCGGTTCAGATTGACAGTCACCTCAGTGCCATCTCGATCAATGCGCAGATTGACCGCCTCTGACTGTTCAAGTCGCGCTATCAGGGCGGGCAGTTGCATCACATCTGTCACGGACTCGCCATCGATCGCCGTAATCAGATCCCCCACCCGCAACCCGGCGGGAGACAGGATATCGACCCGGCTGCCATGTCGAATCTGCAACCCACGCGGCCGACCGTCTTCCTGATAGACACCCAGGCGGATGATATTGTTCAGCGAACCGGACTCAGACAACACCTGTTGTGAGGCCGCAACGGGTGCCGCGCTCTGTCCTTCATCAACCGGTCGGACCTGCCCTTGCGGTTCGTACATACGAAGACGTTCTTCGCGGCCGTTATTGTCCAGCGTTACAAATTCATTAAACACAGAAACCAGTCTGACGCCTGTCACGGTGCCAGTGATTTGTTCACCTGGCCGGTAAACCCGCTGTACATCACCAGCAGCAATGATCGCCTGTGATTGCTGTGGCACGCTGCTGACAACAGCACCGCGCAATACAAGCTGCAAACGTGTGTCGGCGGCAGAACTCGCCGTTATTGCATCAGGCAGTGATACCAGTCCGGCAGCGCCCGTTAAAACAAATGCCTCGCGGATAGCCATTAGGTCAATACTGCTTGCAGAGCCGGGATTGCCGGTGGATCCGGGGAGGCGTAAGTCGGGCGGCGTTGCGGTCAGCGCTATTGATGATTGCGGTGCCGGCATCAACACCCAGAACAGGCGCGCCAGACTGTGTCCCGCCCAGAATAACATTACCAGCATAAACAGTAATGTTATCCAGGGCCGAAAACGGAGGTTTCTCAAGCGGATGTTCAGTGTTGTCTCCCGCGACGAATCAGAATTTCCAGCTGAGGTCCAGCCGCAAACGTGATCCGGTTTCTACATCAATGATTGTCACATCATTCTGCTTGAATTCACGGTTCTCATTCAACAGGTTCTGTGCACGTAAACGAACAGTCACACGATCTGTCGGATAATAAGAATACGTCAGATCCAGTGAATGGAAAGGGTTTTCGAAAGCGTCAGGAGCCTGGTTACGACCACCAAAGAAAACCCGCTCACCGAACACGTTATACAGCAACGACACTGCATGCTCACCATTGTCCGAGTCGTAACCCAATTGTGTGTTAACCACATACTCCGAATGTCCAGTCAGGCGACGATTAAGACTGGTTTGAGAACTGGTTGCATCAAAAGTCAGTTCTGAATCACTCAGCACCAGGTTACCACTGAGAAAGAAGCCACGGCCGATATTTTTCAGACCTTCAAACTCGATGCCGTATATCTCACCAGTTTCGGCGTTTTCAAAACTCAGCAGGCGTGCATCCTGCGGGCCAGGACGTTCCACCCGCTCGATCGGATTGGTGATGTCCTTGTAAAACAGCGATACCGTCAGGTTGTCGCCGTTGTCAAAAAACATTTCTGTACGCAAATCAATATGCTCGATATCCGAGAATATCAGGTTGGGGTTACCCTGCACCCGGTCATTCAGCTCAGGATCAATAAACTGGATATCCGCGTATTCACGCAAGTCGGGTCGTACCACGGTTTTTCCGTAACCCAGGCGGACCTGAAAATTGTCCGTGTTAAACAGACCATCCCGCATGTATGTCAGAGCGGCAGCTGGATAGTAGTCATCATCACGCAATGCCACGGTAGTGCCAGGCTGTTTCATGTCTTCTATGATCGCGTTCAGTGAATTGCCCGAAAAATCCAGCAAATTCAATGGCAACACGCCGCGAGCAAAATCTTCCCAGCGCACACCAACAGTGGCGCGCCAATTGTCCGCAAAGTAGGCATCCACCGAACCGAATGCAGCCGTTTTGGTTTCCCCGGCGACATAGCTCTCAGTACCGAAGTTGGAGCCCATATTCAGGAAAAAGCCATTACCGGCATCAGCCAGATTCTGATCGCTGAATACTTGCGAAGGCAAACCTTCCCGGTTAGTGGCGCCCATTACAATATTGGCTGTGTAGCCATAGTACTCTCGCGCTTTTTCACTGTAGTTGTAACCACCACTGACCGTACCATTGGTAAAGCCCAGATCAAACTGTGCGTCAAACTGACCGCCCCAACTCTCGACATTATCATCAAGGTTAAGGAAGGCAAATTGTGCTGACGAACCATTGTTGACCGTAGAGCTCAAAAAGGTCTGAGATGTCGGGTCTACTATATTGGTTGATTGCACGGTGCTGGCATTGGGTACTTCGGTAGTTGCACGCGCATCGGAATAGAACCAGTTAACATCCAGCTGGGTGACAGGATCGAAAAATGCCGGCAGGGTCAGGAAATCCAGATCGTAGGGCTCAATTGTGTGCTCACCGGTAACCTGATTGACAACCAGCTCCCGCTTTTCCAGACGCGCGACATTGGTCTTGCGCTGTCGACCGCCTGCCAGCTGAAAGTCCGGGTTGAACCCCAGAACAATTGATGACTGATCTTCATCATCACGCAACACATAGCTGTTGGTGCTGATCTTGTGTCGATCCTGATAATTGAGACTGAGATTCACTGCGCCTGTCAGGCTTTCATTGGACAGGGTGCGCTGCACGTTACGAAAGTCTTCCTCAGGATTGTTGAAACTTTGTTCAAACTGATTCGAGTTTCGGGTCGACTCGCCAATTGCCACATTGACCATTGCACCTACCGACCAGTCGTTTGTGATATCAAACGCGTTGCCCAGAGTGACAGAGGCACTGGTATCCGGGTTCAGTGACGTTTCGCCTTCAATGGCAACGTCGCGATTCAGTGACAACATCAGATCCCGATTGATTTGCTCGCCTGCCTGGCGCTGCTCAAGTGTCGGCACACTGACATCCGGAAATTCAAAACGGGTGATATTGGCCGGACGGATATCGCCCTGATATTTGTTGATGGCTGCCATGATATTCGCAGGCAATCCGCCCTGGTCTCCTAGGTTGCGGATACCTTTGCCAGAGTTTTCTGTATTCCAGCCCGCACCAACAGACACATTGAATATCAGCTCATCTGGCGTACCACGGGTACGGATATTTACGTTGCCACCGCCGAACGCTGCGGGCTGATCGGCAGAGTAAGCCTTGTGAACTTTCACCGACTCAAGGATGGATGCTGGAATGTAATCCAGTGGAATAACATTGCGGCTCAACTCGGGAGAAGGGATCTCTGCGCCATTAAGCGTTGCGCTGGAATAGCGCTCGCCCAGTCCACGAACGTAAATATATTTGCCGTCCACCAGTGACAGCCCGGTTACCCTTCGCAGCGCCATTGCCACATCTGAGTCACCCGCTCTGGTTATCTGTTCAATGCCGACTACTTCAGCTGCAAACGGCTGCTCCACACGCTCCATGATGATGGACCGGGCAGCATCACGCAGGCGCCCCATTACCATGATTTCTTCTATCTGCGGTGCAGCGACCGGCACTGTTGCCTGCCCGGTTTGTGCACTCACGGACATGGACTGGATTCCTGTCAATGCAACGGCTACTGCCATTGCAATTTTACGTTTTTGCCACTTGATCATCTTTTTCATCATCATAACCTGTCAAATTAGTCAGCTGTGGAAACTCGGACGGGGATAAGTCCTTGACGGTCTTATCCCCGTGAGTCTGCGCTCAATCGATCAACGCACTCAGTTACAGACCAGTGGTCCAGCCCGACACCCAGTCATCGCCTTCTTTTACCGCACCGATGAAATCAACCGCTTCAAAGAAGGAGCTGCTACCGGCACTACCCAGCGCTGGCGGTGCATCTGCCGCAAAACTGTCACGCAGACGCGTCACATCAAACACGTCGACACTGATCGCGCCGCCGTTGGCATCGGTAAATGACGGAGCAGTTATGTATGCCGTCGGATTGGCAGAACTCAAATCCTTGATCAGTGTTGCAGGCAGGTTGGCAGAAGCGTCGACCACGGCATTGCCGCTGTTTGTCCACCAGGCACGCAGATCGAAACCGGCACTTGAAGAAATTTTCAGTGCTTCGGTACAGGCTATGACGTTGCCTGATGCGGCGCTGATACCAGATGAAACACCGGCGATAGTTTGTGAACTCTCAATCTCGAAGCATTCATTGCTGGCCATGCCATCAGCATTGGATGTGATGATGGAGTTGTACTGCTCGAAGTAAGAACCTTCACGATACAACGGACCTTCAGCATCACCTTTGGACGAAGGTGCTGTGCCGCCATTGGTGTCAATATTAGATGTAATACAGGTCATGTTCGATACACGGCCTTTGGTGAACGGCGCGATATCATCGGCCGCACTGCTACCGGTATTATCGGCTTCGATGCATCGGTTTGAGCCGGACGTTTGTACAATAAGCGCAAACTGGATATCACCAACCCAGCCTTCGGAGTAGTCGATGGAGTCATCACCAACATTCACAGCCACTACATTTTTCAGATCAACTGCGCCGCCAAACATTTCAAAACCGTCATCCAGCGTGGTGTAAACCTGAACGTATTCAAGGGTCGTGCCTGAACCAACGCCATTCAGCGTCACGCCATTCAGCTCATCACCTTCTACCACTTCGAAGCCTGCATGACGAACCTGCACATAACGCAGCACGCCAGAATTCTCGGCGTTGTTGGTGCCACCGTAGGTTGCCGGGCGGCCTTCGGCTGTTACGTGACAGCCGTGCACATTGTTGGCGGTGGACTGACGATCAGCATCTGAACACTTGTTGGTCAGACCATTACCATTAATCTGCAACCCACCCCACAAACCACGATCCGAATCTGTTGCCTGACCGTCACGCAGATCTCGCACAGCACTGAAAATAATTGGCTTTGCTTTGGTACCATCAGCAATGATGCGCGAACCGCGGGAGATACGCACATAGTCCTCAGAGTTGAAGAAAGCCAGCTTGGATCCCGCACCTATGGTCAGCGAGGGGCCTTCACCATCCTGAGGAATGCGCACACCCTGGGCAGCAGAGTTGGCGTTAACATCCTGACCAACAAACAGACTGTCTTCAAAGATATGCAAACCGCCATTTGACAACTCATTGATCACCAGATCAGTCGTCAAAGGACGGGTGTCGCTGACAAACGTATTTGAGTAGGTGCAGTTGGTGCCATCAAACGACCCCTGCACTGTCTGACCTGACACCGTGTAGCTGGCACAAGGGTTTACTGTAGGGGTGTTGTCACCGCCGGTCACCGTGCTGTTGTTGGAATTGCTGACGCTTGTCGTTGGCGCCAGAGTCACACCACCACCATCGCAGGCGGTAATTGCCGCGGCCAGCACGCTTACGCTGAAAATTGTCTTGATGTTCATATTGTCGAGCACTCCCTTTTTGAGTCGGATATCAGGTATGGGAGCGATCCTAACCAAGTAATTTGTCAGCAATGTGACAGGGATAAAAAAGTTTCACCTTTTCAAAAATATTTTCCGAATCTGGAATAATTTCAATTTATTCATACAGTTATGTATTTTTTTGAACAATATCTGACGACGTCAGCCAGTGTGGTAGCATTGTCCCCAGACATTGCACATGACATCACACACCCGCTGGCTGGAGGTTCCACACTATGCTATTCCGACAACTTTATGACGCCGTATCATCCACTTACACATACCTGCTGGCTGCTGAGGATTCGCGCGAAGCGATTATCATCGATCCCGTGTTTGAGCAGATGCATCGCGACCTGGCGCTGCTACGGGAACTGGACCTCACGTTAAAAATTGTTGCTGATACGCATGCCCATGCCGACCATGTAACAGCAGCATGGATCCTCAAACAGAAAACCGGTTGCCGGATAGCATTGGCCGCAGCGGCCGGTGCCGAAAATGTGGATATACCATTGCAACATGGGGATCAGTTTGGCGTTGATGGCCTAACGCTGGAAGTTCGTGCCACCCCCGGCCACACCAATGGCTGCCTGACGTATGTGCTGGCAGACCGCAGCATGTGTTTTACCGGTGACACCCTGCTGATTCGTGGCTGCGGTCGCAGTGACTTTCAGCAGGGCGACGCCGCACGGCTGTTCCATTCGATTACTGATCAGATTTTCACTTTGCCTGACAGCTGTATTGTGTACCCGGCGCACGACTACAGCGGGCGGACAGAATCCTCCGTCGGTGAGGAAAAGCAATTCAACCCGCGTGCCGGTGGCGTGGCTAATGAAAAGGATTTTGTGCATTACATGAACGCCATGCAGCTGCCACATCCGAAAAAACTTGCCGAAGCCCTGCCCGCCAACATGCGCAGTGGCATGCCTGACGACGGCAAATTGCCACCCGAGCCGGACTGGGCCGATATCCGTATCACTTATGCCGGCATCCCGGAAGTCGAGCCTGAGTGGGTCATACAGAATCAACCCTCAGTGACGATTGTTGATGTCCGGGAAGCAGATGAAGTTGATGAGCCACTGGACGGTCTGAACAACGCCATGAGTATCCCGTTGAGTCAGTTGCGTGATCGCCTGGCCGAGGTGCCAACAGACAAGCCGGTTGTGACACTGTGCCGTTCCGGCAAGCGCTCATCGCTGGCGCTTGGTATCCTCAAAGCCGCCGGCCATGACAAGGTTGCCAACATCCATGGCGGCGTGCTGCACTGGAATACACGATAGACGTATCATTCAGCACGCGTTAATCATCACTTGCATACGCTGTCTTCGAGACTCAGTCATCGAGGACAGCAAAATGACAGCAACAATCGCTTTTCGAATTATCTTAAGCAGTCTGCTTGGCATCAGCATGTTGAGCGCAACTTCCGGCGCACTGGCCAGGGACAGCAGCGTCTCCAGCGCCTGCGCAACACTGGAGTTCATGGCCAAAATGACCGCACTCAACCTTGTGCTGCCGTCCGGCCAGGATCGCATGAGCGAGCTGGACGCTGTCCAGTCAGCCCTGGTGGAAATGAATCGACTGGCGTGTCAACCGGTCATGCACACCGATGTCACTCGTTTTCAGAGTACGTACGACAATGCCATGCGGGTATCTGATGACCTTCACAACAGTGCCTGGTATTTCCCCAATGGCCAGCTGTTTGTCAGTCGCCCCGGGCGCGATACCGCAGTCTACTATCCCAACGGGCAGGTCATGGCGTTCGGATGGATGGGCGGCGGGCAAACCATCTACTGGCCCAATGGTAACCCGGCCACGTTCAGCTTCAGGACGATAAACGAGGCGTGGTACTACCCCGACGGTCACATAGTCACCTACCTTGCCGGTGTAAGCGGTGCGCGCTGGTTCTACCCCTTCGCCAGACTGGACGGCCAGGTGGGTCAGGAGATGATCTCGGCTGACTGGGGTGTTAATGGCGAATACTTCAGCGCACTTCAGTTCAACCGCAATGGTCTCGTTTTTGTCCGACGCGAACGGATACGCGACAAACTGGTCCTGTCCGAAACTGAACTGCTGGATGTGCCGGGCGTGCTGCTGATGATAACCAGACTGTATCAGGCGCCAGACAATGCCAGATTGTTTATTCCGGGAGACGGCAGCATTACGGGCGCTCCGTGGTAAATCCCTGTGATGGTTTACAGCCGGCTGGCCTGCCAGGTGCTGGCCGTCTCACCAGACGCCGGACTCTGGCAGGTCAGCCGGGAATTGATGCACGCGGGCATCTCTTCCTCCGAGTGACTGACATACACGATATGTGTGCAACCAAGACCGGCAATCTGATCCACCACACCCAGCAGCATCACCCGATGATAGTCATCCAGCCCGACACAGGGTTCATCCAGAATCAGAATCAATGGTGTTTTGACCATGGCGCGCGCCAGCAATACCAGCCGCTGCTGGCCAAATGACAATTCGTGATACCTGGCGCCAGACAGATCATCAAGCTGGAGTACCGAGAGCCATTCACGGGCGGCCGCCAGTTCGTTTATGCCGGCGTTGTCATAAAGCCCCATGGAATCGAAGCAACCACTGACCACCACGTCAAGCACCTTCCAGCCTTTGACATACCGGTTGTGGAGCTCATTGGATACTACACCAAACTTTGCCTTGATATCCCACACCGATTCACCGGTGCCGCGTCGGCGTCCAAACAGAGTAACAGGTTGACCGTAGGCTTTATGATTCTCTCCGTTAATCAGGCTCAGGAGTGTGGATTTGCCACAACCATTCGGCCCCTCGATCAGCACGTGATCCCCCCAGTGCATTTGCCAGTGTAGGTCCTGTATCACTGGCCTGTCACCATAGGACGCACAAACGCCTTCAAGTACTATAAGCGGCATATCCGGATCCGCGGCAATCTGGCTATGCCGCGTCCGTGCGGCAAGGTGATCATTGCCCGCCAACACCGGAATTCGCGGACGCCGACTCTCAAACGCAGCGAAGGCAGGCCCCCGGCGAACAGCATCTGACAGACCCTGATCAACTATTTTCAGGGAGTCCATCAGTGCGAGATGAGTAATACCCGGCAGCACGTCACTGGCGCGCCGGGACAATTGCAGCATACAGTTGTCCGGCGCCATCCATGCAGACAGGGTCTGCCTGATAGCGCCGGCGCTACGGCGATCAATGCTTTCCAGCGGACTGTCCAGAATCAGGACTTTCGGCTGACTGTACAACGCTCTGGCCAGCATGGCGCGGCGCAACTGCCCGGATGACAAAAAACGGATTCCGCGGTCAGCCAGATCCGCGATCTCCAGCAGTGTCAGCAACTGGTCAAGCTGCCCGGTTCCGGAGTCTGTGGTGCGCCGGCCTGCCTGTACCAGCAGTCTCACGGTTGTACCCTGATCAACAGCGGACACAGTGAACTCGCTGATATCATGCCGGCTGTCGCGCTGCCACAGCGCCTGCTGTACTTCAAATGAAACAATACAGATATCCGTCCGGGGATCAAACCCGGCCTGGTAGCTGACGTGACCACGCGCCAGCACAAGCTCTCCCGTGACAACAGCGGCCAGCAGGGACTTGCCTGCGCCATTACCGCCCAGCAGACACCAGTGCTGACCTGCCTTGAGCGAGAAGTCTGCAATGTCCAGCTGACAATTCGCCGAGATGCGACAATTCAGCTTGCGGACATTCACCAGCGACTGCATTGACATGTCAGGGCCGGTTGCCCAGCGCCCGTTGCATGACTTCGTTCTGGATATTCATGAAATGCCCGACGGAGCGGCGCCAGTACTCTGAGTTATGACGTCCCGGCGACTGCATATATTCGAATGCCACATCGTTTAACAGCAGAATCTGCATAAACTCCCGCGCATCATTCAGCAGATCATCTTCCAGGCCGCCGTCCAGATAGAAGTGCGGTAGCTGACTCTTTGAAAGTTCGTAGATGATACTGAACGGATCGTAGGCCAGCGCCTGCTCTGATGTCGAAAAATCCACTCCCTGCGGATTTCTGTCATCCTGGGCGCTGAATCCCGGAATATCGATGATCGCGGAAATCATGGCATCGGCTCGTGCCAGCTCAGGCGAATCGGCCGTGCTGCGTGGTCTGGGTGCTGGCTGCCCTGCTGCAATGGCATCGGCCCGATTTCTGGCATGCTTCAATGCGCCGCTGGTACTGGCAACCGATACAAACATGTGCGGATGGCGCAAACCGAGCATGACCGCTCCGTAGCCTCCCATGGACAACCCGCCGATAGCCCGGCCTTCGCGGCGCGCCTCGGTGCGAAAGTTGGCATCCACATGTCCAATCACGTCCTCAATGATGTGGTCTTCCCAGTTGTTACTCTGTTCATTCGCGCTTTCGGCATAGTTGATATACCAGCTGTTTCCCGCATCCGGCATGACCACAATCAATTCACCAATGTCACGCGCGTAAAAGGCAGCCCCCAGATTGCGGCCCCATACCGTATAGTTCTGCATGTAACCATGGAGCAGATAGAGAACGGGATAACGCTTGTCTGAACGCTCATAATCCTCAGGCAGCACAATGTCGTACTTCATCTGCCTGTTGACGGCAGGACTGAAAAACGTCTCTGTGTGTAGCCCTGCCGGTAATGTCACGGGCGCCTGGGCAAACGAGACCAGTGGCAAAACAAGCAGGCCCAGCAGCACCAGGGTATATCGTTTATATTGCAGCAGCATCAGCCAGCACCTCATCAGTTCAACGCTATCGGCGCTGTATACATCTCTCTGTCACCGACGCTGGCAGCTTCCCGACACTCGCCCTTGATCAGAAAACGACGAAACGTCTGCTCGCGATGGCGCTCAAAAAAACCTTCGCGACAATAACCTGTCAGATCCAGAATTGCCTGCACCCGCTCTGTCACTTCAAATTCACCTGTCATGACATCACGCCTGCGTGGCTCACGGTTCGCATTCCGGTCTGTGCCCGGAGGACCCGACTGCTGTGTGTTCAGGTAGTCGCGCTGGAACGTAAAAAATTTTGTGCCATCCTCCGTTATCTCTGGAATCAACTGCTCCATTGCCGGTGGCGCCTGCCAGTTCAGCCCCCCACCGCATGCAGTGACAAAAACCGCCATCAGTGGCAGGGTCTTGGTGGAAAAGAACATTGACCAGGTTGATTTCATAGTTTATCCATTAAATACCCGATTCAGTATTGATCGCCGCCCAGACCAGCGACTTGAACAGCGCCGACAGGTTGAATGCGCCCGATGGCTGAATCTGTAACATTAACACAGCGCTCAGTCCGGTTTCAGGATCCGCCCACGAAAATGTACCCAGTGAACCGTTCCAGCCAAATTCGCCATTGTTGCGGAAGAAGGGACTCTGGCTCGCATCAATGACCACACTGAAACCATACCCCCACCCCAGATCCGCCATGGGATTTGGTGGTGACAGCATAATAGGCAGCAGTTCATCCGACAGCTGGTTTTGTGTCATTGCTGCCACGCTCTCGGCGCTCAACACCTGTCTCCCGTTCAGCTGACCTGCATTAAGAACACTTTGCAGAAAACGCAGATAGTCCGGTACGGTGCTGATCATGCCCGCAGCACCCTCCAGCAATGGAGGATCCATGGTAATCGGGATGGCCATGGGCGGCTCACTGACCATCCCCTGATCCGTCAGTCGATAGACAGTGACAAGTTGATCCAGACTTTCCGGTGGAACATAAAAACCGCTGTGCGGCATTTGCAGGGGATCAAACACATGCTGCCGTAAATAATCGTCAAATGCCATGCCTGAAACCACTTCCACAATACGCCCCAGCACTGTCGTGGATATACTGTAATTCCATTGTGAGCCGGGCTCTGCTATCAAGGGTACTGCCGCCACCTTGTCTGCCAGTTGTGCCAGCGTGTCGGCACGTGAGCGCACCTGGTGGCGCCGATATAAGGCACGGTCACGGTGACTCAGACCGCCGATATGCAATAACAGGTCGCGGACAGTGATCTCTCGCTGCGGAGATACGGTGGGACTGTCAAAATCAGTGGGATCACTGAAGAGCTGCAGGTCAGAAAACGATGCAATATAGCGGGATACAGGATCAGACAGCGCCAGCTTGCCGGATTCAATCAGTTGCATGACTGCCATCGAGGCAATCGGTTTGCTCATTGAACGAATCTGGAACATGGCATCGTCCCGCATGGCAATCTGCTGTTCAACGTCCTGCCAGCCCATGCTCTGCAGATAAACTATCTTGCCGTGACGGGCAACACCAGCCACAAGCCCGGGCACATGCCCCGAATCCACATAATGGCGCAACGCCTGGTCAGCCAGTGCCAACCGGGAGGCAGACACGCCCGCCTCCTCCGGGGCGACAACCGGCAAGGCCTGAGCCATATGCGGCATCAGCAGGAGCAACAATAACAATCCGTTTATCTTCATAAGCCAGCTCGTGAACCATCACAGCAATATAACGCCGGAAAAATAAATCATAAAAAAAAAAGGGGAGCAAAAGCTCCCCTTTTTATATGCCAACCTCTTGGGTTAACAGCTTGTGTTACTGCGCACTGCTGACCAGGTTTGCATCAGCTTCAGCGGTGCTGGTCTGATAACGGCTCTGGTCTGCAAACTTGTAGTAGACCTGACCGAAGAACATCTCATCCCAGCTCTGGTCACCCCAGGGCACGGAGCGTGACGGATCCGGGTTAGCCAGGTTCTGCTCGGAGTTGTCAAACGCACCGGTTGCTACAATGCGCGTACCGGCAGGCACAAACTTATACTCAGCCAGCTTGTACTCCATCTGCCAGTTATAGTCGTAGTTGGCGATATTCGCCAGCATCTCCGTGGTACCGTCAGGATAATGCGCTTCAAAGCGCATGTACTTGCCACGGAAGTGCATGTGCGGCAGGAAGCTATGCACGTAGGCATCATCAGGGATCACAATCTGTGCCTGTTGCTCGAAATTCGGATCATAAGGAGGAATATTGGTCCATGTAGGTGTAAAAATACACGCACATTCACCAGTCATACGCTCTTCCGGAATTTCGTCTTCGCCATAAAACCAGACACCGATACGGCTGGCGTCAACGGCTTCACGGCCGGTTGTGGTGTAGTGCAGCTGAATGGCGATGGTTGAGCCATCCATTAACAGACCACCCGTGTTGGGTTCTTCCACATAGGGTGCAGCACCGGGAATATACGGCGTGATGTATGCCAGGTTCGGGTCAGGTGTTCCGACAAAACCACGGCCGCTTGGCCGCTCACCTGGTTTGAACAGCGCGTTCAACGTATGGTGCAGTACGGTTCGGTCGCCCGGCATGTACTGGCTTGCCTTCACATAGTGATCTTTGCCATCTGGCAGATTTATCGGTATGAACTCATACCGGTAATCCAGTACACCAGTGGCCGGAACCTGCTGCTCCGGAATTTCGATGATGTAATCCGGCTCGCCGAATGCCCACTCAGTCGGTGGCCACTCGATCATTGCCAGTGGGTCAGTAGCGCCATCCTTGACAGAACCGGCAGCAATCCAGTCCAGCACCTTGCGCTGATCTTCAAACGGCACAACGTAGCTGTTGCGGAAGTTGCCAACGTGCGGATCCATCTGACCCGGCGGCATACGCTTGGTCATCATGACCTCGCGAATCATTGGGCTCCAGCCCTGCACCATCGCATGGCTGTTCAGTGCAAACGGTGCAACTCCACCTTCACGGTGACAGGCGGCGCAGTTCTCGGCAATGATCGGCGCGACATCTTTCTCGTATGAGACATCGCTTGGGTTACGTTCTACGTACTTTACCTCTGTGCCCGTGGCCGCAACATAAGCATTGCTGACCGGCTGACCAGCGACAACAGCGGCCATTGCATCTGCAAATGCCTGTCCGGCATCACCCCGGTAGATCACCCGGAAGGACTTGGGATCGTAAATGACCGCCTCCCCGACACGCTCAATGCCAATCGATTCAGACACGGCCTGAACGTCATCAATCAGCACCGGAATGTCAGTGCCAAGAGCAGCAACGTCTGCTGCTACCGCAGCACGCTCCTGGCCCTGAGGATTGATCATCATGAAGACAATACCCTGATCTTCGTATTTGGCTTTCAGGGAGCTGAACTGGCCAAGTGCCTCGCGGGTTTCTGCCGCACCATTGCTCTGCACCAGGAATGCAACCGCCTTGTTGTTATCGTACCAGGCCATATGATGGAAATAACCTTCATGGTCCAGTAACGCAAAGTCGCCGACTCTTTCATCTGCGGCGTGACTGACACTGGCACCAATACTCAGCGCCATCGCTGTCAATGCCGTGCCGGCAGCCATTCTGCCTTTTTTCTGCAACCAACTGATCATACTACCCTCCAACAATTAATGTCCGACAGGCTCAACGAGCTGCCTGATACCCTACGACTATAAATCTGTTCTTGTATCGTCTTGTATTGCCTGATGTTACCCGTATTTGTTACGTGTGTTGCCTGACCTGCGAATTCGGCTATTCCCTGGCTTGCGTACTCTGCGGGCTTCGTCAAAAAATGAGCCCATTCATCTTTTTGATCGTATCATTCAGACAGCCAAAGTCAAATGACAAAAGTCATTTTATGATCAACTGCGCCCAATAACAGTGTACACGGGATGAGCTGCAACACCGACCTGACCTCCGGGTCAGGTTAACATTGCCCTCAATGCATTGCGGAGACTTTTACGGAACGCCTCGGGCGTGTGAAAACCGCACAAAAACCCCTGCAGTAAATGGTAATACAGCGCAAAGGCACTCCAGGCAGTTGTGCCAGTGTAAAGATCCTTGGTCAAACGGCCATCCCGCCTGGCTTTCTCAATTAATTTCATCAGCTTGGAGTAAGTACGACGCGTAATCTGATCAATGTCCTGACGTCGCTGCTCTGTTGTTGAAAAGGACAATTCTTTCAGCACTGTCCGGGACAACACCGGATCCTGCATGTGGTAATTGATGTGTCCATCAAAAAACACCATCAACTGGTCCAGTAAGGGCGCTTCCGGATCAATACAGGCATAAGACTGCTCTATCATGCTCAGGATATCATCCTTGAAAACCAGCACCAGCAGGTCTTCCTTGCTCTTCGCATACAGATACAGCGTACCCAGGCCGACATCGGCCTCTGCGGCGATATCCTGGATGGTTGTCGCGCTAAAACCGTTATCGACAAATAGTTTGCGGGCAGCGGCCACGATTCGCTGCAATCGAATCAGTTTTTTTCTTTCTCGCAACCCCAATGAGGCAAACGCCGGATCGTCAGCCAGACTTTCCGGCACTTCCGAGTGCGAAACCGCATTGTTACCGGCCATGTTGAACCACCCTGAATAATTTCGGGCTAAAGATTAACACACTCAGGTATGGCACAATAAGCCAATTTTACAAGCAGGTTGATTCATGAACACAGAAATTGGCAACGAAGATGCACTGAGTATCGCCGCATTCCTGGGGGCGTCATCCGCTCCGGTGACACTATTCAGTTTGTCGTGGTGCTCCTATTGCCACGCCGTCAAACAGCTGTTGAAACAGCTGAAAATTCCCTTTGATGAAGTGGAACTGGATACCGGCCGCTACCGTGAACCGGCACTCAATGCCAGTTTGCGCACCGAGTTGCGCAAAATGACGGGCAGCAATACGTTGCCGCAGGTGTTTGTAGGACGCATCAGTGTTGGTGGATATACGGAAACCAGCGCTGCCGCCAGAAGTGGCAAATTGCAGAAATTACTGGCTGAAAACCCGAAAACCTGATGTCCCGGAAGCCTGAGACGTCGATAGCCTGAAACTTGCATAGACCTGAAACTTGTATAGAAAGGAACCCTGATATGGGCGAAGCATTTTTCCGCACCCTGCACATGCTGGGCATACTCGGTCTGGCGGCGGGCGTCATCATCGCTATTATGGCGACCCGACCCTCGCTCGCCCGGGATGACGTAACCGGGCTCAGCAAGGTGTACATCATGAGCCTGATTGCACTGCTGATAACAACTGTCGCAGGACTGAGCCTGTGGTTCTGGGTAGGTAAACCAGCTGATTTTTTTACGAACAACCCGGTATTTCAGGCCAAAATGGGGTTATTTGTGATCCTGGCCGGACTGATCGGATGGCCTGCCGCCGTTTTCCACCGACTCGCCTCCCGAATGCCGGAAGAGCTTCAGGAAGCGAATATTCCGCCAACGATACAGCGGCTGCAGAAGTCTGCTATCCCCCTGCTGCTGGTACTGCCGATACTGGCTTATCTGATGGCCCGGGGTATCGGCTACTGAAACAACGGAAACTGCATCAGTTGCCCGTGAGCACCGTCTGCAGCCACTCGGAGATATCGCGAATTTCTGCCGGGCATACCGAATGCTGCATGGGGTAGGTGCTGTACTCCGGCTCATAGCCTTTGGACAACAGCGCCTGCACACTCTGCCTGCCCAGCGATTCATCAACCACCGGGTCTGCTGTGCCGTGAAATATTCGTATGGGTAAGTGCCGGTTCGCCGGACTTATCGCTACTGTTTCCGCGGTCGGAAAATAGCTGGACAGGGACATGATGCCTGCCAGCGGGTGCGGACAACTCAGGCCCGCCTCCAGCGCCACTGCTCCGCCCTGGGAGAAACCACCCACCACAATTCGCCTGCTATCAATTCCCGCCGCCATCTGCTCCTCAACAATCTGGTGGATGGCAGTCGCGGACTGACGTAACTGCTTCACATCAGCGCGATTGTCCTGGGTCATGTCGCGGATGTCATACCATGCCGGCATGACGTAACCCTGGTTTATCGTTACAGGGATCGACGGTGCATTCGGGAATATGAATCGAACCGACAGACTGGCAGGAAGACGCAATTCGGGCACTATCGGCGCAAAATCATTTCCGTCTGCCCCCAGACCATGCAACCAGATTACCGCTGCACCGGCTGGCTGATCTGTGTGTGTTTCCCGGACTATTGCTGACAGCTTACTCATAGTGATTCCTGTTTATTAAACTTGGCGTATGCCGGCAATTATAGGAGACTAAGCACCCCAGTGGCCATGCGGACGCAAACCCGATGCGCAACCCTACACGTATTATCTCCCGACCTGCAACCTTCGCACTGTTATGCTGGGTCGCGATCTCACAACCTCTTCTGGCTCAGCCAATTGATGTTGACGCATTAAAGGAAAACATTGCGGGGCCCGACCGGGAAATCGCCGACCGTATGCGGGACCCTGCGCGCAAACCGGCAGAAGTCCTGCAGTTCCTGCAACTGGAACAGGGCATGACAGCGCTGGACGTCTATGCTGCCGGTGGATACTACACCTTTGTATTGTCCCGTGCAGTTGGTGAACACGGCACAGTGTATGCCCAGAACTCACCTCGCGCTTTGCGCTTTGATGAAGACCGCTCGGATATGACGCAAGGTGATGCTCTGAGCCAGAAAATCACCAATGGCGCTTTGGCCAATGTCGTCAGAATAGACCGGCCCATCAGTGAAACAGGACTGCCCGATGCATCAGTGGATTTTGCCCTGGTCTCCCAGATTCTGCATGACTATTACAACCGCAGTCCTGCCAGCGCCCACAACCTGCTGACTGAACTCTATCGCCTGCTCAAACCGGGCGGTGTTGTTGGCATCATCGATCATACCGGCACCGCGGAAAACAATAACAACCGTCTGCATCGCATGTTAAAGTCGCAGGCCATAGAAGCCGCTCATCGGGCCGGTTTTGATGTGGAAGCGGAAAGTGAGCTGCTGGCCAACAGCAGAGACAATCCACGCCGCTCAATTTTTGACCCTTCGCTTAACCGGGGCACTGATCAGTTTTTGCTGCGCCTGCGCAAACCCGCCGAATAATTTCAGAGAATTACACTTGTGGAAGATGTCATAGAATTACTGCGCGAACTCACCGAAGACATTCCGGTCCCGCTGGACTTGCCGGATGAAGACCTGCTAGTGGAGATTGAAGAAGAACTGCTGTTGCCACTGCCTGACGATCTGAGGGTTTACCTGCTGGAAGCAAGCGACGTGGTGCTCGGGTCGCTGGAGCCTGTCACGGTGGCAGACCCCCGATCACACACCTATTTGCCCGAGGTTGCCGCGCAGGCATGGAATGATGGCATGCCACGGCACCTGCTGCCTGTCTGTCAGCTCGGTGCCGGGTACTACTGCATCAGCGAGGATGGCGAAGTACGCTTCTGGAACGGCAGCAAATTCGGCAAAGACCCTCAGGGTGTCAAGGACTGGCCCAACCTCTGGGAGTGGATTCGTGAAGTCTGGTTACCAGGCGCCGACACCTGACGCACGAGCCTGCGCCTTCGTCTCCTCAGCGTCCGCCTCCAGAATGAACCCACTCGCAAGATTCTGTTCGACAGCGGCATTCACCGCTGCCAGATAGGCTGCCTGAGACGGATAAAGTGAACGCAACGCTGCCTCAGCAAACGGCTCATGTGAACCATAAAGCCTGCAAAATGCGTCTCCACTGTTCATGCCGGTGTTGGTCGCCGTGGGCACGGCATGCGCGGCGAGGCGAATACCTCCCTTGATATTGCCGGCCGCATCACGATCAAAAATCACTTCGGGAGTCGATTGCAGCAACGCGAGACGCGGAGCGACCGGCGGCGGCACATCACTGATAATCCAGTTGCGCAGATGCTCAAACGCTGCGTTCATGGCATACCGAAAAGGCACATGACTGTAGGTGGGCCGCTCGCATACCGGACTGCGCGGTTGCGGCTGCGTTATTCTTTCTCCTGCTTCCAGACCAACCATTCTGGCATACTCCAGCTCGAACGGTATATCCACATGTGAGGTGCCGGCGACCTCCCACTGCCGGAACCCTGCCGTGTCCGGCTGGGGATCAGCAGCGCGCCGGGCCATGTCTGTTTCTGCCATGATCTTGAACACTTTTATGGGCTGATCATCACGTATACGTCCTCCTCCGCCGTGCACCATAAATCCGTCAAACACCGGGTCCAGCCCATGTACATGATTGATGTAAGTGGCAAGGCGGCTGGCCGATTGCGAGTGGCCAGTGGCTACAATAAGCTCGGGGCGCAATCCTCCCAGGATATCCGGCGCACCAGCTGGCACGCTTTCCCCCGTTCTGGCGACCGATTTGGCAATGGCTGAAAATATGTCATAGGACAGCGCATCATCTGTCACCATCCCACCATGGGTCACATCCAGGTCACCATAGCGTGAAGCACTCCATTCCCGCAGATGATTGACACCAACCCGCTGCGGCGAGGCTGCTATAAATGCGTATCCCTCGCGCATGAAGTGTGCGCCAGACTGCCACCAGTCAATGTCCAGATCACGCCCGCCGGTGACATTGTTCCATTCAATGACCAGCGTCCCGTTGAAGTGTTCGGCTGATGCAGGTCGGCGCACAATAAAACGGGTGCGGTATGCATGGCCACCATCCACTATAGTCCCGGTCTGCATCTCCGGCGTACTGTAGCGATTGGCGGTACCTGCAATAAAAAACTCCTCTTCTATATATCGCACACCCGGCACTTCAATCGCATTTGGATTGAGCTGACTGTTGCGCCCCGGATCCCCGTGCTGCGCGGCCGCCACCGGCCCGGTCACCTCTGCAGGAGGGACCTGTGCAATCATCTGTTGACTGCCTGACAACACAATCAGCGCCATCAGACCTGATACCAAATATCCTGACTGCTGCTTCATGACTCTCGCCTCTCTTCCTGTTGAATTAATGCCAGTGCCTGATCGAATTTGCATAGTAATCAATCAGACATTCAAACGCCGGATTCACTCGGTAGACATCATGTTCTTCCAGCAGAATATGACGATGCACCAGATTGTCCAGTGCCGCTGTGATCGTACGTGAACGCGGTTTCTGATCCGGCCGGATCGCCGCGCCGGCGGCAATCATTTCATCTATCAACCGGTCGCTGCCTGCAATCACATCCAGAGAACGCAGCCCCTCGCCACGATTGATGTTAAAAACAGACGCGATGACCGGCACGGGCAGCACGGGAATTACATAACGTACTGCTTCCATCAACTCTTCGGCCAGTGCCGTGATTGCAGGGATTCGCTCCCTTAGCGGCATATCCTTGAATACCAGGGCATTTTTCTCACAGTACTCTCGCATATTAAAGGGTATGCCAAAATTGACGCCAGCATACCCATAACGCTGCCACCGTGTCCGGGATCCGGAGAACAGATTTACCCGCAGGAACTTCAGGGTTCGCTTGAATGTATGCCAATTGGAGCTGCGCCGGGATTTATCATCCCAGTGCATCAGATTCTTGTCTTCGATCACCCGGTCGTAATTGATGCCGACAGGAATAAACGTGATATTGCGGTCAGTCCGATAATCATAATTTCGCAACATATAGTCAAGAAAACCAATTTTTGGTTTCGCCACATTGCCATCCCGGCTCAGCCCCCCTTCGGGAAAAACTGCCTGGCAAACACCTGATTGCGTGGCCATATCCACATAGCGTCCCAGTACCTTCCGGTACAGGGGGTTCTGTGACCCGCGCCGGACAAAAAAAGCGCCCATCGCACGGATCAGCGATTCCAGTGGGAACACTCTGGCCCACTCCCCCACAGCATATGACAATGTTACCTGTTCGGCAGCCAGGTAGCAGATCAGCAGATAATCCATATTGCTGCGGTGATTCATGATAAAGACCACAGTAGAGTCTTCATCCAGCGTCTCCAGCACCTCCTGATTTACTGCAGACACGCGAATTCGGTACAGAAAACGGGATATCCGTTTGGCAAACCAGTAACCCAGCTGGTAGTAAACATACGCATTGAAGGACGGCACAATTTCGCGCGCATAGCGTTTCACATCTTCCTGCAACGCAGCACGCGGCAAGCCGGTAACCCGGGCCTGCTCATCGATAACAGCAAGCACCTCCGGATCAAACACCAGCTTGTCAATGAGGACCTGACGCTTGGTCTGCTGGAACGGCTTGATCTTGATACTCAGACTTGTGTTGAGCCGATCCACTGCCCGGTTCAGGCGGCGGTGGATGAACCACCGCACACTGGGAAACAGCACACTGACCAGAATCGCGTAACCCGCCGCCAGCCACAAGAGCGTATATAGCCACGCCGGCAGACTGACACTTTCGTCAAGCATCCGCAGTCTCCGTGCGACTGCTCAGGTAATCCGCCAGTGTATCGTGCTGTCGCTGGTTGAAATACAGCCCCGCTTTGGTTCTGCGCCAGAGAATGTCGTCTGCCGTGCGTGCCCACTCGTTATCCTGCAGATACTCTACTTCACGGGCGTACAGGCCCGGCCCCAGCAGCGCTCCCAGATCAGCCATGGTTTTGCAACCTGCCAGCAATTTCCAGGTCAGAGTGCCATATCGCCTGACCCATGACAGCATCAGCCGGGGCTCAATGTCCGGGTACGCACCACACAACTCAAACAGAAGCTGTGTCTGGCTGGCAAAATCGCCTCCCGGCAATACTGCTTCAGCGGTCCAGGACCGTCCCAGATCAGGAAACACTTTGGCCAGATGCTGTGCAGCAGATTCAGCCAGGCGCCGATAGGTAGTAATCTTGCCACCATACACGGACAATAAGGGAGCCCGGGACATATCCATGTGCAGGGTATAGTCACGCGATACCCTGCTGGCATTGTCTTCATCATCAGATGTCAGCGGACGGACACCAGCAAAATCATGCAGGATGTCCTGCGGAGTAATGTTGCCCTTAAAATACTGATTGACCACATCACACAGATAGATTTTTTCTTCAGCTGATATTTCAGCCAGTGCCGGGTCACCGGTGTATTCCTGCTCTGTTGTCCCTATCAGTGAAAAATCGTCTTCGTAAGGGATGACAAACACAACCCGTCCGTCGCCACTCTGCAACAGATAGGCCTCGTCACCAGCGTGGATTCGGGGCACTACTATGTGTGACCCTTTGACCAGCCTGACACTCTCCACCTGCGTGTCTGCAGCGGGCAATCCGGCCACGCTGCTGACCCATGGGCCGGCAGCATTAACGACACACCTCGCATTCACGGTTAAAATATCACCTGACACCTCATCACGCAGCGTTGCCTGCCAGGACCCGACAGCTGGTCCGAACACATCCGACACCTTCAACGCGGTACAACGGGTGCGTGGCAGGATTGTTGCGCCATGCGTGGCTGCCTGCATTGCATTCAGAACCACCAGACGCGCATCATCAACCCAGCAATCCGAGTACTCAAAACCCTTGCTGTACTGAGCCAGCAGTGGATCAGCCGCGGAGAACCGGATGCGATGTGAAGCGGGCAGAGTGACCCGCTTTCCCAGATGATCGTACAAGAACAATCCTGCCCGTATCATCCAGGCAGGCCGCAACCCGGGATGGTGCGGCAATCGAAACCGCATCGGCCAGACGATGTGAGGCGCTGACTTCAACAGTACCTCCCGCTCCTGCAGAGACTCACGAACCAGTCTGAACTGCCACGTTTCCAGATATCGCAATCCACCATGAATCAGCTTGGTACTGGACGAGGACGTTGCTCCCCCCAGATCGGCCTTATCACAAAGTACAACGGAAAGGCCACGCCCTGCCGCATCCGCAGCTATTCCCGCGCCGTTTATTCCACCACCTATCACCAATATATCGGTATCCAGGCTGTCAGGGGAAGTTGACTCAGGGGTTAAACGGCCGCTCATGGTGCTCTCCGTGTAGTGATATCGTACGCCGGGATATAGTACCATGCGTTTAAGACCCGGGCAGGGATTCAGGAAGGAAACATGAGTGATTATCTGCTGGCGATTGATCAGGGTACAACAAGTAGCCGGGCAATCGTTTTCTCGCGCGACGGCATACCCGTCGGTTCAGGACAATATGATTACGCCCAGCACTATCCGCATGACGGCTGGGTTGAACACGATGCTGAAGATATCTGGCAAACCTCGCTGGACAGCTGTCGCGATGCGCTGAAAAACAGCAACGTTGCGCCATCACAGCTGGCTGCCATCGGCATCACCAACCAGCGTGAAACAACGCTGATATGGGACCGGGAAACAGGCAAAACCATTCACAGGGCCATTGTCTGGCAAGACCGGCGCACGGCAGACTATTGCAATAATCTGCAGGCACGCCTGCGTAACATGGGACAGGGCGATCTGATTCGCGACAAAACCGGCCTGCTCCTCGATTCGTATTTTTCAGCCAGCAAAATCGTCTGGCTGTTAGACAATGTGCCCGGGGCTCGTGCCGCCACAGAGCAAGGCAAACTGGCCTTCGGAACAATTGACAGCTTTTTGCTGTGGCGACTTACCGGCGGCAGCCAGCATTGCACGGATGCAACCAATGCCTCACGAACAATGCTGTTCAATATCCATACTCAATGCTGGGATGATGAGTTGCTGGAGCTTTTCGACATACCGGCCAGTCTGTTGCCAGAGGTCAGGGACTGTGCCGCCGACTATGGCCAGTGCGACCCCCGGCACCTCGGCCACCCGGTGCCTGTCGGCGGCATGATCGGCGATCAGCAGGCCGCTGCCTTCGGTCAGGCCTGTTTTGAGCCTGGCATGACAAAAAGCACTTACGGAACGGGCTGCTTTGTATTGATGAACTCAGGCACACAGGTACTGACATCCAACCACAACCTTCTGAGTACTGTCGCCTACCGTCTGCACGGTCGAACCACCTATGCACTGGAGGGCAGTATTTTTATGGCTGGTGCTACCATTCAGTGGCTGCGGGACAAAATGAAATTTTTTACATCCACCTCAGAGTCTGAGTCACTCGCAAGACAGGCTGACCCGGGACTGTCAGTGATGCTGGTACCGGCGTTCACCGGACTGGGGGCACCCTGGTGGGATGCTGATGCACGAGGCGCAATTTACGGCCTGACACGGGACGCCGGCATTCCGGAAATCGTGGCGGCCGCACTGCTGTCGGTCTGTTTTCAGACCCGTGACCTGCAAAAAGCCATGGAATCTGATGGCCAGCGTCCAAGCACCCTGCGCGTGGATGGCGGAATGGCAGACAACAACTTTGCCATGCAAAAGCTTGCCGACCTGCTTGGCTGTCGGGTCGATCGCCCGGTGGTGACTGAAACTACGGCGCTGGGAGCCGCCTTTGTGGCAGGACTCCAGTCTGGTGTGTATGAATCACTGGATGACATTAGCGCGCTCTGGCAACTCGAGCGCAGCTTTGTTCCGGAGCAGGACAAAAACTGGCGGGACAGTCAGTACCAGCGCTGGCTGGATGCGGTCAACCGCACCCGAACAGCAAGGGAAGATTCATGATCGACGCACACCAGACGCCGGAGCGAATCATCCATCTGATTCGCCATGGTGAAACTGACTGGAATCGCGAAAAGCGCGCACAGGGCCAACTGGAATCAGTACTGACAGATGACGGTCAGGACCAGGCACAAACACTGGCTCTAGCAATGCGGGATATTCCGATTGACGCTGTGTATTCCAGTAGTAGCGTGCGCACCCGGCAAACCACTGCATTGCTATTTGGCAACCGGAACATACCCGTTGTCTATTGTGACCAGTTACGCGAGATCTGTATGGGGCCATGGGAGGGTTTCCTCTACGCCGACATTCAGAAACAGGATCCCGACCAGTTTGAGGCGTTCTGGCAAGCGCCGGAACGCTTCAGCCTGCCTGGCGCGGAATCCTTTGCCCAGGTTCAGGACAGAGCCCTGAAGCGACTGGCAAGCATTCTGCGCGACTCCACTGCCCGTAATATTGCCATTGTCAGCCACGGCGTGCTGATCAAAACAATTCTCTGTGCAATCGAACCCCGACCGCTTGCTGAGTTGTGGAGACCGCCGGCCATGCATAACTGCGCGCGCAGCGTCATTTCAATCCAATCCGATGGCAATCAGCGTATACTCACCTATTGCGATCAACCGCACCGCCCATAAAACATGCCATCACAGCCTGAGCTGGCACACCCTGCCAGGCACACCCTTTACAAGAAAGCGGAGACAGAAAAATGACATCAACCTCCAATAACAACAGCAAGCTGGTTTTTGCACTGACCACCATCGCGGCAATTGCCGGTATCGGCCTGGCACTGGCAGCGCTGACAGCACCGCTGGGCGTCTGGACACAGTGGTGGGACTTCAGGCGCGGGTTTGAAATATTGCGAACCGCTCAACCATTTGTTGCCTGGATTACGTTTGGATGCGCACTGATCACAGCCGCTGTATTTATTCTGGGAAAACGTAGCAACGATTCCCGCACGCCGCGTTTTCTGGTTATCACGCTTGCAGCCACGATCTCTGCCGGCATCGCCTGGTATATCCCTCAGTCATATTTACCCGGCGCCGGCGCCGACATCCCGCCCATTCACGACATCAGCACGGATCTGGATAACCCGCCACAGTTTGTGGCAGTCCTGAATTTGCGCGGACCCGGCACCAATCCCACAGTTTACGGTACCGGTAACCGCAACATGACCCCGCAGGAGCATGCTGAACGTCAACTCGCCGCCTATCCTGACGTCGTCACCCAAAGATTCAGCGAACCTGCTGCCGAGGTATATTCACGAGCCCTGGCCGCAGTGAACAGCCTGGGCTGGGAGCTGGTCGCCGACGCGCCTGAAGAGGGCCGCATTGAGGCTACCGATACCACCTTCTGGTTTCGTTTCAAGGATGATGTGGTGATCCGGATTACAGAGTCTGACAATGGCGAAACACTGCTGGATGCGCGATCAACATCGCGGGTCGGCCTCAGTGATGTCGGTAAAAATGCGCAACGGTTGAGAGCATTTTTTGCTGCACTTTAGGTTATCCTCGGCTAAGCTTGTGGCCTTTTCTACCTGAATCAGAGGTCCAAGAGCCCGCCGTGAATAAAGCCTCACCACAACCGACCAGCCTGAAACACACTTTATTGCAGACAGCCGGTACAACCCGTACCGGCTATGTTGCAATATTCAGCTTGATCGCTCTTGTCTGCCTTGCTCTCTCGCAACTGAGCAGCTGGCTGGTCAACCAGCAAATCCCGCTCGGGAACAGTGTTGCCATCATTGAAGGTGCTCTGCATTTCACACATATACGCAATCTTGGCGGCGTGTTCGGCATGGCACAGGGGCAGGGGTGGCTATTTGCACTGTTCAGTATTGTGCTTATCAGTGCGCTGGTAGTTTATCTGCTACGCGGCAAACAGGTACATCTGTATGAATATATCTGTTTTGGCTTTGTCGCCGGTGGCGGTATCAGCAACATTCTGGATCGACTGATTTACGGCAGCGTTGTCGACTTTATTGATGTCCGTGGAATCCCTTACTGGCACTATGTATTCAACACGGCCGACACGTTCATTCACTTTGGACTCTGGCCCATGTTGTTTATCGGGCTGTTCTGGCATCATAAACGCGCTTAGCGGCCGAGACGGCAGCACCTGCGGTCAAAGGCACATTCATGGTCAGCAATGTACTTTCCATCGCACTCAGAAATAACAGAACATTGGTCTGTCTGGCTGCGTAGCCCATCAGACCAACCCGCCAGACTTTGCCGGCCAGTGACCCGAGACCGGCGCCAATTTCCAGATTCCAGTCTGACAACAGCTTTTGCCGTACAACCGCCTCATCTACACCATCCGGCACACTGACCGCATTGAGTTGCGGCAACCTGTACCGGGCATCAACGATCAGATTCAGCCCCATTGCCTGTAAACCAGCTGCCAACGCCTGATGATGATATGCATGACGATGCCATGCTGCTTCCAGCGTTTCTTTCTGCAACAGTACCAATGACTCATGCAGTGCATACAATGCGTTAACCGGTGCGGTGTGATGATAACTGCGCCGTGCACCTGAACCCCAATAGTCCATGATCAGATTCAGGTCGAGAAACCAGCTTTGCACCCTTTGCCGCCGATTCCGAATCAGCTCCACCGCTCTTGGGCTGAAACTTACCGGTGATATGCCCGGCACACAGGAAAGGCACTTTTGTGTACCCGAATAGATGGCGTCTATCTCCCACTCGTCCACGCGTAACTCAACACCACCCAGCGAGGTAACAGCATCCACTATTGACAGGCAGTTGTACCGATGAGCAAGTGCTGACAATGACCTGACATCGCTACAGACACCGGTAGAGGTTTCTGCATGAACAAACGCCAGGGCAATAGCTTCCGGATGCTGTTTCAGTACGTGTTCTACACTGTCAGGGTCGACAGGTTGTCCCCATTCCGACTCCACCATGATTGCGTTTGCACCACAGCGCTCAACGTTCTCTTTCATCCGGCCGCCAAACACACCGTTCTGACAGACAATCACCGTATCACCTGGCTGCAACAGATTAACAAAAACTGTTTCCATACCAGCTGACCCGGGCGCAGATACTGGCAGGGTGAGTTCATTGACGGTCTGAAACGCATATTGCAGTAGCTGCTTGATTTCATCCATAAGGTGGATGAATGCAGGATCCAGATGCCCGATAGTAGGACGGGCAAGTGCTGACAACACCCGTGGACTGACATCAGACGGCCCGGGGCCCATCAACGTGCGTTGCGGCGGATAGAATGAATGGTTCACGGTGATGCCCCCTGAAATCTATAAACAAAAAAGCCGGGTAAACCCGGCTTTTCTTTCCGTCCCGTTGTAAGGGAAGGGATGTTCTGACAAGCAGTCTCAATCGTCAGCGTTCTCGACTGCACCGGCGGCACCGGGACGGTCAACCAGCTCTACGTATGCCATGGGCGCCTTGTCTCCTGCACGCACACCACATTTCAGAATGCGGATGTATCCACCCGGGCGCCCCTGGTAACGCGGACCCAGATCGGTAAAGAGCTTTCCGACGGCTTCTTTGCTGCGCAGCCTGGCGAATGCCAGACGACGATTGGCAACACTGTCATTTTTGGACAGCGTAATCAGCGGCTCGGCAACCATACGCAGCTCTTTGGCTTTGATGACAGTCGTTTTGATGATTTCGTGCTCAACCAGCGAAGCAGTCATGTTACGGAACATGGCCTTGCGGTGAGACGAATTTCTATTCAGTTGACGTCCACTATGACGATGACGCATATCTTCTATTCCTATTCCAACCGCAGCCTCGCGGCTGACTCGCTATAATTGATTCGGTTTTCAGTTCTTGTCTTCAGTCCGCAGGCTTGCCGGCGGCCAGTTTTCCAACCGCAGACCCAGTGAAAGGCCGCGGGTAGCAAGTACGTCCTTGATCTCCGTCAGGGATTTTTTACCCAGATTCGGAGTCTTCAGCAATTCAACTTCAGTACGCTGAATCAAATCACCGATGTAATATATATCTTCCGCTTTCAAACAGTTGGCTGAGCGAACTGTCAGTTCCAGATCGTCCACCGGTCGAAGCAGAATCGGATCGATTTCGTCTTCTGGTTCTTCTGGTGCAGCAGCTTCCTGGCTTTGCAGATCCACAAACACTGCCAGTTGATGCTGAAGAATAGTGGCGGCCCTGCGGATCGCTTCTTCCGGATCAATTGTACCGTTGGTCCGCAGATCTATAATCAGTTTGTCCAGGTCGGTGCGCTGTTCAACCCGCGTGCTCTCGACGGAATAGGCAACGCTGAGCACCGGTGTATAGCTGGCGTCGAGCAGCAGACGGCCCACCGCGCGGGTCTCGTCATCGTCACGACGGCGTGAATCTGCCGCAACATAGCCACGACCTTTACGAACAGTAATACGCATGTTGAGCTCACCAGACGCATTAAGATTCGCTATCTCATGCTCCGGATTAACAATCTCGACATTGTGATCAACCACGATATCACCCGCAGTTACAACGCCGGAACCTTTCTTGCTCAGTGTCAGAACGGCTTCATCCTGACCATTCAATACGATGGAGACACCCTTGAGATTTAACAGAATCTCAATTACGTCTTCACGAACACCTTCTATGCTGCTGTATTCATGAACAACACCATCAATTTCAACCTCTTCCACCGCGCAACCGGGCATGGAAGACAGCAGGATTCTTCTTAACGCATTTCCCAGAGTGTGGCCAAAACCACGTTCCAGGGGCTCAAGCACCACTTTTGAATGATACTTGTCAAACTCTTCTACCTTAATCAACTGTGGTGTAAGAAAATCCGACAACGAAATCTGCATGGGTTCACCCTTAACAATTAGCCTGGTAATCTTTAACTTTACTGCCTTTGATCCAACGCCTGACTAATCAGGCTTATTTGGAGTAAAGCTCTACGATCAGGTTTTCGTTAATATCCGCCGAGAGGTCGGCACGGTCGGGCCTGCGTGTAAACTGACCTTCCAGTTTACTGGTATCGACCGTGATCCACTCAACCGGAGTACGCTGACCGGCTAATTCCAGAGCTGACTTAATACGAAGTTGTTCTTTGGCTTTCTGGCGCACAGCAACCACATCACCAGGTGCAACCTGATACGACGCAACATTGACAACGTCGCCGTTTACAGTGATTGATTTGTGTGCAACCAGCTGGCGTGATTCACTGCGGGTAGAGCCAAAGCCCATGCGATAAACAACGTTATCCAGACGTGATTCCAGCAATTGCAGCAGGTTCTCACCTGTTGCACCTTTACGACGAGCAGCTTCCTTGTAATAAGTGCTGAACTGACGCTCAAGCACACCATACATACGACGCACTTTTTGCTTTTCGCGCAATTGTACGCCGTAGTCAGACAAACGGCCGCGACGCGCACCGTGCTGACCCGGAATGGTCTCTGCCTTGCACTTGCTGTCAAGCGGACGTACGCCGCTCTTCAGGAACAAATCTGTTCCTTCGCGTCGTGCGAGTTTGCATTTTGGGCCTAGATAACGGGCCATACACTGACTCCTGTTTTCAAAATCTCTGCGATTAGCCTGAATGAGCTATAAACTGATCCGTGGACTACCAATAATTCCTATCACAGCATCCGGTAACACCAGACACTGACACTTATACGCGACGCTTTTTAGGCGGACGGCAACCGTTGTGCGGGATCGGAGTAACATCAGTAATGTTGCCCACTTTGAGACCACACGCGTTCAGCGCACGTACTGCGGATTCACGACCCGGACCGGGACCATTAACCTTCACATCAAGATTCTTGAGACCGTAAAGCTCAATCGCGGCCTTACCTGCACGCTCAGCAGCAACCTGCGCAGCAAACGGTGTGCTTTTACGTGAGCCACGAAAACCCGAACCACCTGACGTTGCCCAGCTCAGGGCGTTACCCTGGCGGTCAGTAATCGTCACAATAGTGTTGTTAAATGACGCATGAATAAATGCGATCCCATCCACAACGGCTTTTCGCGCCTTTTTCTTCGGGGCTGCTTTAGCTGCTGGCTTTGCCATAGATAATTCCTGAATCAGATTAAAGCGTTTATCACTTGCCCGACAGCACATCGCTGCCAGGCATCAAAATTATTTACGTATTGGCTTACGCGGTCCCTTGCGGGTACGAGCGTTAGTCTTGGTACGCTGACCACGCACCGGCAACGAACGACGGTGCCGAATGCCGCGATAGCAACCAAGATCCATGAGTCGCTTGATGCTCATGGACACTTCACGCCGCAAGTCACCTTCAACAGTAAACTTGCCTACTTCAGCACGTACGTTATCGAGTTCTTCCGGTGACAGCTGACTGGTTTTTGTCGAAGGAGCGATTCCAACGCGTTCGCAAATCAATTTTGCGCGCGTGGAGCCGATCCCGAAGATATAACTCAGAGAAATAACCAGGTGCTTGTTATCTGGTATGTTGACACCGGCAATACGTGCCATAGTTTAACTCCAATCTTTTAATTTGCTCGTGTACCAGAGAACCCGTACCCCTTGAATTCAGGGGCGCAAAGGATATACTCTGGCGATCTAAAAATCAACCAGTTACTTAGCCCTGGCGTTGCTTGTGTCGGGGTTCCGCTTCACAAATCACGCGGACAACACGGTTACGCTTGATAACCTTGCATTTACGACATATTTTCTTTACTGATGTTCTGACTTTCACAATACACTCTCCATTCGACGCCCGGTTACATCCGGCAGCGCTAAAAAACCGTTAATCCAATGACCTAGCGGCCCCGGCCGATACTACCCAGGTTTGATTTTTTCATCAGGGAATCATACTGATGTGACATCAGATGAGCCTGCACCTGGGACATGAAGTCCATACTAACAACCACAACAATCAACAGCGCGGTACCACCCAGATTAAACGGCACGTTTGCCATCATCTGGAAGAAGTTTGGCAACAGACACACGATGGTGATGTAAATGGCACCGAACATTGTCAACCGCGTCAACACTGCGTCAATATATTTGGCCGTCTGATCGCCCGGGCGAATACCCGGTATGAATGCACCGGAACGCTTCAGGTTGTCTGCAACATCTTTCGGGTTGAATACCAACGCCGTATAGAAGAAGCAGAAAAATATAATCATTGCGCTGAACAGAATCACATACAGCGGTTGTCCCGGACCGATCAGCAGAGCCAGATCCTGCAACCATTCAGCACCTTCAGCCTGACCAAACCACTGCCCGATGGATGCAGGGAATAGCAGTATGCTGCTGGCAAAAATGGCCGGAATCACACCCGCCATGTTTACCTTGAGTGGCAAGTGACTGGACTGTGCCTGATACAATTTATTGCCTTGCTGTCGCTTGGCGTAGTTCACTGTAATGCGTCGCTGGCCACGCTCGATGAATACGATGCCGGCGATCACAACAACAGCGATAATTCCGACCACGAACAATAACAGGCCGCTGATCTGGCCTTCGTAAGCCTGGGTCAACGAGTTACCGATCGCGCTGGGTAACCCTGCGACGATACCGGCAAAAATAAGCATTGAAATACCGTTGCCTACGCCACGCTCGGTAATCTGTTCACCAAGCCACATCATGAACATGGCACCGGTTACCAGTGATACGATCGCAGTAAATGTAAACCCAAGACCCGGGTTGTACGCCATTGGCGCCAACAGGCCCACCGCCATTCCGGTGCCCTGAACCAGCGCCAGCGCGAGTGCTCCATAACGCGTGTACTGGGTAATCTTGCGACGACCTGATTCACCCTCTTTCTTCAGTTGCGCCAGGTGCGGATTCACCGCACTTAGCAACTGCATGATAATCGATGCCGAAATGTAGGGCATGATACCCAGTGCAACGATACTCATCCGCTCCAGCGCGCCGCCGGAAAACATGTTGAACAGCCCGAGGAAAGTTCCCTCGTTCTGGCTGAACATGTTTGCCAGTTGCGCCGGATCGATGCCCGGCACCGGGATATGCGTACCTATGCGGTAAACAAAAATGGCAAATAACAGAAACAGGAGGCGAGCTTTCAATTCACCCAGGCCTGCGCCTATTCCTTCACCTGACATATTTGGTTTCTTCGCCATGTTTATTCAATCAGCTCTATCAGTGAGTTCGAATTACGCAGCTGCTTTTTTGGTTTTTTTCTTGCCGGCGTGCGCAGGCACAACCGGATCGATAACCTTGCCACCAGCCGCTTCGATTGCTGCCCGGGCACCCTTGGTTACACGCAGCCCTTCGATTGTTACAGCCTTCAGAACATCACCGGACAGCATCACTTTCACACGTTTGATGCTGCCGTTGATGATATTCGCCGCACGCAACGTATCAATATTGATTACGCCGCCCTCGATTGCATTCAGTTCACTGGTACGCACTTCACCTGTGGAACGTCCCACACGTGAGGTAAAACCGAACTTGGGAAGACGACGCTGCAAAGGCATCTGGCCGCCCTCAAAACCCGGACGTACGGTGCCACCGCTGCGTGATTTCTGACCCTTATGGCCAGTACCACACGTTTTACCCAATCCGCTGCCGATACCACGGCCAACGCGTTTAGGAGCGTGGGTGCTACCCGGAGCCGGGCTCAAAGTATTCAAATGCATTTTCTTATCCCTCAACCTGCAGCATATAGCTGACTTTGGTGATGATACCGCGGACAGCCGGTGTATCTTCCAGCTCTACGGTCTGGTGCATACGACGCAGTCCCAGGCCCTTAAGGCACTGGCGATGACGCTCCATGGTACCAATCGGACTACGAACCAGCGTGACTTTAACAGTTTTATTGGCCATAACGCTTAACCCAGAATCTCTTCAAGTGTTTTACCGCGCTTGGCTGCAACACTTTCAGCCGCACGCATGTCTTTTAGGCCCTTGAACGTTGCATTTACAACGTTGACGGGGTTTGTGGAGCCATAACATTTTGCCAGCACGTTTTGAATGCCGGCCAGCTCCAGCACAGCTCGCATTGCGCCACCGGCGATAATACCGGTACCTTCAGATGCGGGCTGCATGTAAATCTTTGATGCGCCATGGCGCGCCTTGACCGGATACTCCAGCGTGTTACCGTCCAGAGATACAGAGATCATGTTGCGGCGGGCAGCTTCCATGGCTTTCTGGATAGCCAGCGGCACTTCACGCGCCTTGCCACGACCAAAACCCACACGTCCGTTGCCGTCACCTACTGCAGTCAGGGCAGTAAAGGCAAAAATTCGACCACCTTTTACTACTTTGGCGACACGGTTTACCTGGATCAACTTCTCCTGTAAACCTTCTTCGTTTTTTCTCGCCTCGTCTTTCAGTGCCATAGTATTAAACCCTTAAAATTCCAAGCCGCCTTCACGTGCCGCGTCAGCCAGTGCTTTAACCCGGCCGTGATAGTTGTAACCGGAGCGGTCAAATGCAACCTTGCTCAAGCCTGCCTTTTTTGCACGCTCGGCAATCAATGCACCGATTTTACCAGCTGCCTCAACGTTACCCGTTACGCCGCCACGCACTTCTTTTTCCACTGTTGACGCGGAGGCCAGAACCTGGTCGCCGGTCGCAGAAATGATCTGTGCATAAATGTGTCGCGGTGTACGGTAAATACACAGCCGGTTTACACCGAGCTCGCTAATTTTTGCTCTGGTACGTCGTGCGCGACGGATACGAGCCTGATTCTTGTCGTTCATAATGTCACGCCCTATTTTTTCTTCGCTTCTTTTCTGTAAACATTCTCATCCGCGTATCGGATACCTTTGCCCTTGTAAGGTTCGGGACGTCGGAAGTCACGAATCTCGGCGGCGACCTGACCCAGCAGTTGCTTGTCAGTCGAGCTCAACACGATCTCGGTCTGAGAAGGTGTATCGGCAGTCACGCCAGCCGGCAGCTGGTAATCGATGGGATGGGAATACCCAACCGTAATATTGATGACGTTACCCTGCGCCTTGGCACGATAACCAACACCCTGCAATTGCAGTTTGCGCTGGAAACCTTCGCTGACACCAACAACCATATTGTTGATCAGTGCGCGGAAGGTTCCGGCCATTGCGTCAGCCTGGCGTGAATTGTTTTTCGCCGAGACACGCAGTACTTCGCCTTCTTTTTCAATCTGCACGTCATTGTGCAAATCGATATTCAGACTGCCTTTGCTGCCTTTGACGGTGATCGCGCTTCCCGCGATTGTCGTCTCCACGCCTTTTGGCAGCGTGATCGGATTTTTAGCTACTCTGGACATAATCGTGCTCTATATGTGCTGTTACTAAGAATTGTGTGTATCAGAATACTGTACACAAAACTTCGCCACCCAATCCGGCGGTACGGGCCTTCTTCTCTGTCATCAGACCCTGATTGGTCGAAACAATGACGATACCCAGACCCTGACGGTTACGTGGCAGCGCTTCCTTACCTTTGTACTGGCGCAGACCTGGCTTGCTGATACGCTTGATCTCTTCTATTACGGGTTTACCCTCGTAATACTTGAGATTGATCGTCAACTCGCGCTTGGCGCCATTTTCTTCAACGGCGTAACCGCCGATGTAACCTTCGTCCTGCAGCACATCACAAATTGCAATTTTCAATTTGGATGAAGGCGCGCTTACCTTGGGCAGGCGTGCCATCTGTGCATTTCGGATGCGTGTCAGCAAATCTGCAATAGGATCTGACATACTCATAATAAATTCTCCGCTTACCAGCTAGCCTTGGTCAGTCCCGGTACATCACCACGCATAGCTGCTTCGCGCAACTTGTGACGACACATACCAAATTTTCTATACACGCCATGCGGCCGGCCGGTTATCTGGCAGCGTCTGCGCTGACGCGCAGGACTTGCGTCACGTGGTTGCTTTTGCAGCGCCATTTGAGCCTGCCACTTCTCGTCATCGCTGGCATTTACGTCGGAAATTACCGCTTTCAGCGCAGCACGCTTCTTGGCATATTTGGCGACAGTCAATGTCCGCTTGTTTTCACGGGCGATCATAGAGTTTTTGGCCATCTTATGACTCCTTGGCGGCAGCTTTGCCTGTCAATGCTTTGAACGGGAAACGCATGGCTGTCAACAGCGCCCGGCCTTCCTCGTCATTCTGGGCAGTCGTGGTAATGGTGATATCCAGACCGCGCAGTTTATCAATTTTGTCGTATTCCACTTCAGGGAAAATGATCTGCTCAGTTACGCCCATGGCGTAATTGCCGCGACCATCAAACGCCTTCGGATTCAGACCACGGAAGTCGCGGATACGTGGTATCGCGATATCAACCAGGCGGTCCAGAAAATCGTACATGCGATCCCCGCGAAGGGTCACTTTGCAGCCAATTGGCCAGCCTGCACGGATCTTGAATCCTGCTATGGATTTACGTGCCTTGGTGATGACCGGCTTCTGACCACTGATCATGGTCAGCTCAGCCACGGCGTTGTCCAGCAACTTCTTGTCGCCAACGGCCTCACCCACACCCATATTCAACACCACTTTCGTGATACGGGGTACACGCATAGGATTGTCGAGCCCAAGCTGACTGGTCAGCGCGGGTACTACGTCACTTTTGTAAAATTCTTTCAACTGAGCCATGTTGGCGACCTGAGTTTCCGTTAATCAATGACTTTGTTAGAGGATTTGAAAATCCGCTTCTTCTTTCCGTCTTCCACCAGGAAGCCAACTCGATCAGCCTTACTGGTTTCCGGATTAAAGATAGCAACATTGGAAATATCCAAGGCCGCTTCTTTCTCAACAATACCACCGGCCACACCGGCATTCGGGTTAGGCTTGGTATGTTTTTTTACAATATTGATACCACCGACAATCACCTTGTTTTCGCCGACCAGACGGGAAACGGTTCCACGTTTACCCTTGTCCTTACCGGTGATGACTATCACTTCATCGTTAGCTTTGATCTTACGCATATTACGCGGCCTCGATATCTATCACAGCACTTCTGGTGCCAGGGAGATGATTCGCATGAACTTTTCAGTACGCAATTCACGAGTCACCGGCCCGAACACACGCGTCCCAATGGGCGCCTGCTGATTGTTGAGCAGAATCGCAGCGTTATCATCAAACTTGATCAGCGAGCCATCGCCTCTGCGAACACCTTTTTTTGTGCGAACGACCAATGCTGAAAGCACCTGGCCTTTCTTCACTTTGCCTCGGGGAATCGCTTCTTTCACTGTCACTTTGATGACATCCCCGATGCGGGCATAACGACGATGGGAACCGCCGAGCACTTTTATACACATTACTCGCTTGGCACCACTGTTGTCTGCCACATCTAAATATGACTGTACCTGAATCATCGATTCTCTCCGAACCCTTAAACTGTCGCTTTAGCAACTACGCCAACATGGCGCCATAAATCAATTTACTGCCAGAATCAGATCTGCAACGCTTTTTCATCTATTGACACCAGAGACCAGGTCTTGGTCTTTGATATCGGTCTGACTTCCTTAACAGTAACCTTATCGCCCTCTCGGCATTCATTGTTCGCATCGTGTGCGTGAACCTTGGAGGAACGGGTAATAAACTTTCCGTACACCGGGTGCTTGACCCGACGCTCGATCAGCACAACGATGGACTTGTCCATCTTGGCGCTGACGACTTTACCTGTCGCAATGCGACCGGTTTTTACTTCTGCTGTTTCAATAAGCGACATAATCAGGACCCACTTTTCTGCTTTTCAGTAATGATGGTCTTAACACGGGCAATATCATGCTTCACTGTTGCAAGCATATGAGTTTGCCCAAGCTGCCCGGTCCGCTTCTGAATCCTGTAGTTGAACTGGTCACGATACAGGCCATTGAGCTGCTCGTTCAGCTCTGCAACTGACTTTTCACGCAATTCGCTGGCTTTCATTACATTACCGTCCGTTTAACAAAAGTAGTCTCAAATGGAAGCTTTGCAGCTGCCAGCTGAAACGCTTCCCGCGCCAGACTTTCGTCAACGCCTTCAATCTCGAACATCACACGACCTGGCTGAATCTGGGCAACCCAGTATTCAACGCTACCCTTACCTTTACCCTGACGCACTTCAAGAGGCTTCTGGGTAATCGGCTTGTCCGGAAACACACGAATCCAGATTTTACCGCCACGTTTTACGTGACGTGTCATCGCACGACGTGCCGCTTCAATCTGGCGAGCCGTCAACCGACCGCGGCTCAGAGCCTTGAGGCCGAACTCGCCGAAGTCCACTTTACTACCGCGATGAGACAGGCCGCGGTTACGACCCTTCATCATCTTTCTAAACTTGGTACGCTTTGGTTGTAACATCTTGGCCTATCCTCTACTTGGACGCTTTCTGGGGAGCCGCGAGAGCTTCCTTGTAGTCCAGGATTTCGCCTTTGAAAATCCAGACCTTCACGCCAATAATCCCGTAAGTTGTGCTTGCTTCTGAGGTTGCGTAATCGATGTCTGCACGCAATGTATGAAGCGGTACACGGCCTTCTCGATACCACTCGGTCCGCGCAATCTCGGCACCGCCAAGACGACCGCCAACCTGAATCTTGATACCTTCCGCACCCTGACGCATCGCGTTCTGTACAGCGCGCTTCATGGCACGACGAAACATTACCCGTCGCTCCAGCTGCTGAGCCACGCTGTCCGCCACCAGTTGTGCGTCCAGATCCGGCTTGCGAATCTCTTCAATATTAATGTGAACCGGTACGCCCATTTTGGCGATCAAAGCATTACGCAGCGCTTCGACGTCTTCACCTTTCTTGCCAATCACAATGCCGGGACGGGCTGTGTGAATGGTAATACGCGCAGATTGCGCCGGACGCTCGATATCAACACGCGAAACGGATGCACTGGCGAGACGTTTACGGATGTAAGCACGTACCTGCAAATCAACCAGCAAATGCTCAGCATAATTTTTGCCTTCGGCAAACCACACTGAAGTGTGCTTTTTAACTATACCAAGCCGAATTCCGGTTGGATGTACTTTCTGACCCATCCTGATCTCCTACTTATCGGCTACTTTAACGGTGATGTGGCAGGTACGCTTCATGATCCGGTCGGCGCGGCCTTTGGCGCGCGGACGAATTCGCTTCATGGTCATACCTTCGTCTACAAAGATTGTGGATACACGCAACTCGTCCACATCCGCTCCTTCATTATGCTCTGCATTCGCGATTGCGGAGTTAAGCACCTTCTTGATCACCTCAGCACCTTTCTTGGGACTGAAGGAAAGCAACTGAAGCGCCTCCTCAACATTCTTACCGCGTATCTGATCAGCTACCAGCCTCGCCTTCTGGGCAGAGAGCCGAGCGCCGCGCAATTTTGCTACAACTTCCATCTCAATTTCCCCGCTTATCAGCGCTTGGCTTTCTTGTCTGCAGCGTGACCACGATAGTTACGTGTTCCCGCAAATTCACCCAGCTTGTGGCCGACCATGTCTTCGGAAATAAACACCGGTACATGCTGTTGACCATTGTGCACGGCGATAGTCAGACCAAGCATATCTGGCGACACCATCGAACGGCGCGACCAGGTTTTAATCGGACGCTTGTCATTGGCATCGCGTGCAGTCTGCACTTTTTTCATTAAATGAAGGTCTATAAATGGACCTTTTTTCAGTGAACGTGGCACTTTTATTTCCTCTGTAGTCAGGCCTTATCGGCTGGCATTTCTGCGGCGTACAATCATCTTGGTGGTACGCTTGTTTGTCCGGGTCTTGTAGCCTTTGGTCGGTTTACCCCAAGGTGTTACTGGGTGACGACCACCGGATGTTCGACCTTCACCACCACCGTGCGGGTGATCAACCGGGTTCATGGCAACACCACGAACAGTCGGACGAACACCACGCCAGCGCTTGGCACCCGCTTTACCCAGGGAACGCAGGCTGTGCTCTGCATTGGATACTTCGCCCAGTGTGGCACGACAGTCCGAAAGCACTTTGCGCATCTCGCCTGATTTGAGACGCAAGGTCACATGATTGCCTTCCTTTGCAACCAGCTGGGCTGAACCACCGGCACTGCGGGCAACCTGCGCACCTTTACCTGGCTTCAGCTCAACACAGTGTACCGTGCTACCCAGAGGGATGTTGCGCAGCGGCAGACAGTTACCTGTCTTGATCGGCGCAGCCTCACCCGAAACCACACTGTCACCGGCACTCACCTTGGCCGGTGCAATAATGTAACGACGCTCACCATCGGCGTACAGCAGCAGGGCGATGTTGGCGGTACGATTGGGATCGTACTCAAGACGCTCTACCTTGGCTGCGATTCCGTCCTTGTTACGACGAAAATCAATAATCCGGTATTTCTGTTTGTGCCCACCACCCGCATGACGGCGAGTGATACGACCAGCATTATTTCGGCCACCCGTCTTGGACTTCGTCGCCAGCAAACCAGCAAAGGGCTCACCCTTGTGCAGCTCGGGATTTACAATCTTGACGACGAACCTGCGCCCTGGCGAGGTGGGTTTACATTTTACAACTGCCATAACCGCGACCCCTTCTTACGCCATGTCCGCAAAGTCAATTTCCTGACCTTGCGCAAGCTTAACGTAAGCTTTTTTCCAATTTGATTTTTGTCTGATTTTGCCGCGGGCAGTACGCTTGGTTTTACCCTTTACGTTCAATACCTGCAGATCCTCGACCGTTACCTTGAACAGCTTCTCGATAGCCTCGCGTATCTCTGGCTTGGTCGCATCGTTGGCAACACGGAACGCCACCTGATTGCGATTCTCTGCCATCAGCGCCGCCTTCTCGGAAACATGCGGTCCCACAATTACCGAATACAGTCTTTGCTGATTCATGCCAGCATCTCCTCTACTTTTTTCAGCGCAGGAACTGTCATCAGCACCTTTTCGAAGCCGATCAGACTGACCGGATCCAGACCAGACACATCCAGCACATCAACGTGACGCAGGTTGCGGGCAGCCAGATACAGATTTTCAGCAACTTCGTCAGCAACAATCAGCACGTTATCCAGCGCAAACTCTTTCAGTTTCACCGCCAGGTCTTTGGTCTTGTGCGAGTCCAGTGTGAACTGCTCAACAACCACCAGACGATCCTGACGCAGCAACTCGGACAGAATGCTGCGCATTGCGCCGCGATACATCTTACGGTTCAGCTTCTTGCTGTGATCCTGGGGACGCGCAGCAAATGTGACACCACCGGAGCGCCAGATCGGGCTGCGGGTAGTACCGGCACGGGCACGACCGGTGCCTTTCTGGCGCCAGGGCTTGCGACCGCCGCCGCGAACATCAGAACGTGTCTTCTGCTGCACAGTACCCTGACGGGCACCCGACATGTAGCTGACCACTGCCTGATGCACCAGTGCCTCATTGAATTCTTTTCCAAACGTCTCTTCTGAAACAGAAACGGTTCCCGCTCCGGCCTTGCTACCGGGCTTTGCAAGATTCAGTTCCATCATTGCTTACCCCCTGGATCCGGCTGATTTGACAGAAGGACGAACAATCACACGAGAGCCTGTTGCACCCGGAATTGCACCTTTCACCAGCAAGAGATTGTTATCGGCGTCAACACGTACAACTTCCAGAGACTGGGTAGTTACACGCACGTCACCCATGTGACCTGACATTTTTTTGCCTTTCCAGACACGGCCAGGTGTTTGACACTGACCAATAGAACCAGGCGCCCTGTGCGACAACGAGTTGCCGTGAGTTGCGTCCTGCATGCGGAAGTTGTGACGCTTGATCGCGCCGGCAAAGCCCTTACCCTTGGAGGTGCCTGTGACATCCACTTTCTGACCAGCTTCAAACAGGGACACTGTCAGCTCGCCACCCGGGGCAAACTCAGACAAATCCTGCTGTGCTGCACGAAATTCCCACAGGCCATCACCAGCTTCAGTGCCAGCTTTGGCGAAGTGACCGGCCGCTGAACGGGATACACGGGAAGCTTTGCGCTCACCAGCAGTAACCTGTACAGCACTATAGCCATCCACTTCCTCAGTTTTCAACTGAGTAATTCTGTTAGGGCTGACCTCGACCACTGTTACCGGGATTGACTCCCCTGCTTCAGTGAATACCCGGGTCATGCCACTCTTTCGACCGACCAAACCAATCGACATTTTTTAAACCTCATCGTGTACGGGGCTTGAACCCGCTATGGCTGCTATCGCATTACACCATGTTTGCCTGGAGACCTTTCGGCCTCGCTGAGCCAGCTGTTATCAGTTGTTCTGACTTTGAACCATTACTGAACCATTCTCGCTACTTATATACAAACCCGGCCTAACACAAAATTCTCTTTTTTCAGCCCTTACCCAAGACTGATCTGCACTTCCACACCTGCCGCCAGATCCAGTTTCATCAGTGCATCCACTGTTTTCTCTGTTGGCTCTACGATATCCAGCAGGCGCTTGTGCGTCCGGATCTCGTACTGATCGCGCGCATCTTTATTCACGTGCGGCGACACCAGAATCGTGAAGCGTTCCTTGTTTGTCGGCAAAGGGATAGGACCTCTTACCTGCGCACCGGTTCGCTTGGCAGTATCTACAATTTCCTGAGTAGACTGATCAATCAGCCGATGATCAAAGGCTTTCAGCCGAATTCTGATACGCTGATTTTGCATCTAGTCTGCTCTCCAAAAACTTTTTTAAATTAAATACTTACTTTTTCTAAGCTCCGGAACCACTTTGAGTACCGGAAAAAAGGAAGCGGAATTCTAAGGCTGAAGCAACCCCGTGTCAAGCACACTATCACATTAACACTGATTTATTGTTGCCCCGAACCAGGTCACGGCTCAAACGCTGCAGACCGACAAGCGGCCTTCGACCTTTATAACAACAGGAGGCGACCCGAAGGCCGCCTCCTGTTTCTACAACTGTTGCAGGCAAAGATCACTCAAGAATCTTGGATACCACGCCGGCGCCCACTGTACGAC
>TARA_R110002072_G_scaffold45769_7_pt1 | contig 59942 bp, 50 predicted proteins | sample TARA_R110002072 | Tara Oceans TARA_R110002072 (sample SAMEA4397118) | marine metagenome | biome: Polar Biome; feature: [SRF] surface water layer (ENVO:00010504); material: water (ENVO:00002006), including particulate matter (ENVO:01000060) such as... | depth 5 m | reverse complement strand
AAACCACAAAACCACAAAACCACAAAACCACAAAACCACAAAACCGTACCATTGGATCCATGACAGACAGCCATTCCCGGACCAACACCTTACACCCTAAAGCGGTGGACCCAGAGGCCTGCCTGGAGCAGCAGATTCAGCACCTGCTGGTGGCTGTCGAGCACGAACTCAGGACGGCACCGGCAGGAATGGATGAATTATCGCTGATCAAGGCGCTTCAGAAACCGCCCTGGGAACTGCTCGGAGACGTCGTTTTCAGCGAACCGGAAAAGCTCTACCCGGTCCACTTTCTGTTGTTCCATGTGCTCTACCGGCTGCGGGACCAGCTATTCGAAACCGGCGAGAGCCTGCGTATTTCGCCCCTGGGCATCCGGATCGAAACGCAGGCAGTGGTCAGTGGCGAGGGGAGTCCGGACCGTGTCGACACACTTCGCCAGTTCTACCTGGACCTTTCCCAATACCAACTGCCGGAGGAAGCGATTCAACGGATGATGGATGACTTCCGGGCAGGTGCCCCTGGCCCGGCACCGGCGCAGTCAGAAACGAGGAAGGCTGCCAAAGTGCTGGGGTTCAATGCCGTTCCGGCGGATTTTCGAGCCGTCAAGCAGCGCTTTCGCCGGGCGGTCATGCACGCACACCCGGACCGCGGCGGCAACACCGAAACCATTCAGTATCTCAATCAGGCCTTTGCCGTACTGAAAGCCCACTTTCGTCACAGCACCTGACCGGCCCCACGGAACCGGCCCGGGCACCGCAGACCCAGGAGACTCTATGCCGCTCAAAGTATTCCTGAAACCCTCAGTGGTCGTTGCTCTGATGGCAGCAGCCGTTTCAGCGCAGGCTGACCTTGTTGTACTGCAGTACCACCATGTCAGTGATTCGACGCCGCCCGCCACCAGCACGTCCGCGTCCCTGTTCGAGGGCCAACTGGAGATGATCTCCGACCTGGAACTTGAGGTTGTGGGTCTGCTGGAGGGCACCAGGCAAACACTGTCCGGCTCCGACGGGAAAGGCAACCGCATCGCCATTAGCTTCGATGACGCCTACGACTCAGTCTATGAGACGGCGGCGCCCCTGCTGGCCGACAAAGCCTACCCCTACACGATTTTTGTCAACACCGACGCCGTAGGCCGCAACGGCTATATGACCTGGGACCAGATAAAGGAACTGGCCGAACGTCCGGGTGTGACGATAGCCAATCACAGCGCCGACCATGGCCACCTGGCGCGGAAGCCGGGGGAAGCCGAAAGCGACTGGCAAGCACGGATTGACAACAGTCTTGATTCAGCCCAGGAAACCCTCGCCCGGGAACTTGACTCCCCGGCACCCATGTTCGCTTACCCCTACGGGGAATTTGACAAAGCACTCGAACGTGAAGTCGCCGAGCGCGGCTGGTACGGATTCGGCCAGCAATCCGGCGCCATCGGCCCGAAAACCGCGGAAACCCGGTTGCCCCGCTTTCCCATGGCCAACGCCTACGGTCAGTTGGGGAGCCTTGAAGACAAGCTTCGCAGCAAGGCTTTCCCTATCGATACCGGCGAGCTGCCGGACGGCGTGATCTCTGAAAACCCACCGACCCTGCGTTTCCCGCTGGTTGAACCGATTGATGCGGGCCAACTGACATGCTTCGCCTCCGGTAAAGGGCGTATCGACTTTGACGTAATTGACGGCAAAGTGAAGGTGCAGGCACCCGGCACCTTCAACAGCCGGCGATTCCGATACAACTGCACCCATCCCGCAGGCGATGGCAGCTACTACTGGCTGTCGCAGCAGTGGCTGGACCTGGGCAGACCGGAGGACTGAGGCTTCAGTCCTCCACCTGCATCACGGCAATTTCCCCCTGCCTGACGTGGGGGATTTTCTTCGGCCCAGCCCGGGTTTCGATAACGGTCTGGCCCCTCAGGTCTTCATCGCGGGTGAATACAACCATCCACCGCTCTCCCCGAACCGGAAATGCGGGTATCCAGGCTTCCAGGTAACCACGGCGGCGCCAGTTCTCCGGCTGGAAATCCATCACCAGGTCCGTCACTATCCGGATAGGCGCCATCTGCTGGTCAAGAAACACCAGGGATGGGACAAAAACGCCGTTTCGGGCGTAGGAGCGTAGCCGCATGACAAGGCTGCCAACCTTGTCCGCCTCTGGAAGTGCCACCAGCAGATAGGGGCTGGTACCGGTCAGGAAGGAGTGAACGTTCGAACTTTCCGAGATTGTCACGCCGAACTCCCGGCCCGATTGCCAGCTCTCGCGATTCCGGATATCCAGGGACTCACAGCAGGTGGCCGAAAAGCGGGCGAGAAAATCACCGGCAGCAGGTTCGATACCAAGTATGGCGAATGCATCCGGATCATAACCGGGCGCCGGCCCGGATGCCGCCTGGCCATTGCCGGCAAGGTAGACGCTGGCTTCGGTAATCCTGACAGGCGGCTCTACCAGGCCTTTCTGGCGATCCGTGCGGGTATCGGGCCGGTAATAGCTGACCCTGACATTACCCTCCGCGTCCCGCCATGTGAAGTAGGGTTGCGGTTGGCCAGGGCGAATATAGCCGTCCTTTTCAAGCTGTTCCGCGTCCGGGTAGTTCTCCAGGGTGTATTCGGTTTCTTCTCCGCGCGCCGCTTGCTCGCCTGTTCGGGGTTGCTGGGAATTAAAAGCGAACCCACCGCCGGGCTCACCGGATTCGCCGGCGACGACCTCCTCGCTGCTCTCACCCGCGCCTGGCCCCGCAGCTCCGACAATCGGTGAGTACCGAACCCTGCCCTGCTCATCAACCCAGGTAAAATAGCCCTCCCGCTCGGAGACGACAGAGCCGCCAACCTGGCAGCCTGTCAGTGCTGTGGCAAACAGCAGGTACAGTGCGAATTTCAGATAAGCGCCATCGGTCACTGGAAACAATTACCCTGTGGTTCTCGGCAGCACTCAGAATTTTGTCCGGAAACTGAGGCCGGCCATGACAACCCGAAGCGAGGTTTTGATATCAAGGCCTGCATAGGGGTTGTAGATAATGTTGCTGATATTGTCGCAGTTTACGTTACAACTGGCGTTTGCGGGAATCGACTCGATCGATTGAAGATAACTGAGGTTCATATCTATCTCGGTGTTCTTGTCCCACTGATACCCCATGCCAACGCTATAAAGGTTGGCTCCGCCAAACGGTGCCATGATCTGCCGCTGATCGTCCGGGATAACGGAATCCCGGATTTCCACACCGGCACGCAGGTCCAGACGGGAGGAAGCGTGAAACTCCATGCCGAAGGCCCAGTTCCACTGGCTCTTGAACCCCAGCGGCAGTCTCAGGGTATTCGGCGTGGCGTTGTCTGGGGAGAGGATCCGCGCCGCATTCAGAAACTCCAGGTTCCGGTCGAAACGAAAAACGAAAGCGTCCCACTGCTTGTAATCGGTCCAGCCAATGTCCGCGTTCAGGGTCAGCTTCGGATGCACGTCGACACTGACACCTGTCTGGAAGTGCTGTGGGTAGACCAGATCCATGCTGACATTGCCCGCCTCCTTCGGAGCACCGGAAGGCAGGCTCAGAATGGCCGAGGTAATGGCACCGAGCACCGACCCGTTGACGCTTTGCCAGAAGCCGGACCAGTCGTCGGTATACTGGATCTCGAAGGTGCCCTTCAGGTTCATTTCGGCTTCCGAGGTGTAGCTTGCCCCCCAGCTGAACCAGTCGGTCGGCTCCCACATCACACCCAGCGCGAAAGTGGGCGACAGCGTTTCCTGCACGTTGATGCTCAGGGCGCCAATATCATCCCAGGGGCCAACATTACCACCACACAGCGCAAGCCATGGCTGCAGCGGTTCCTCACCGCTTTCACAGTTGAAGGCATCCTGAAGGACTTCCGCCACGCCCAGCAACATGTTGGGCGCCCGCATGTACTGATCCGCGGCGATACCCATCTGCGACAGGTGAATACCGACACCAACCGACCACTGGTCGTTGATCTCGTAACCAACCGTTGGTGACAGATAGGTAATTCTCTGCAAGGCGGTGGCCTGGGGCTGGTACCGGCCCGGATCGTCCTTGTCCCGGTAAAAACCCGCTGCCAGCGGCATGTAAAACGCGTTGCCAAAGGTCAGTTTGGACCCGGGCGGATTGATGCTGACACCCGCCGATGGCGCAACGGCCGGCCCCGGCGGCGCCCTCAGAATGCCATAGCCCGGAATATACAGGGCCACGTTGTTGGTATGGCTGCGGGTATTGGCAACCGGGTCCCTCTGCTTGCCCGTCCGGGGATCAGTCTCCAGCCCGTCTATGCCAAAAATCTGGTAGCCTTCAGGTGCCGTGAATCCCGCATCAATATCCAGGTAGACGCTCATCAGATTCACTTCCAGTTGGCGATCCTCCAGCTTGGTCAGGCCCGCCGGATTATAGTGAATCGCCATGATGCCCGGAGGATCAGCGGTTACCGCGTTCCCGAGCGCCAGGGCCTTGGGATGAATGGTCAGGTTCTGCGCAAGCTGGGCCTGGGCACCACACGAGATGGTCGTGGCAATCAGAGCCGCGAGAATCCGACAATTGTGGCTTTTCTGTCCCATGAAATCCTTCCCTTCCCGTAATTTGTCAACGACACCAGTCACTCTTTGAGGCCGGAGAAGTTAATGGGCAGGGAGACCCCCAGGGAAAAGTCCGGCGCATCCTCGGTGAGACCGATGCCAAGACTGGTGTTGACTATTGTGGTATCGCTGACGCGAGTACCCAGAGACAGGCTCAGAAAACCGGTCATCTGGTCCTGGGCCACGGCCTGATCGCCATTCGAGAAACTCAGCAGGGTCTCGTCGGTGTAGCTGAGCTGAGCCGAAATACTGAGGGAGATGTCATAGGACAGTGAATAGGCGAAGCCGGCCGAACCCGACAGTCCGAACCCCGGATCCACTTCCGTCAGCAGCCGTGCTCCCCGGACTTGCTGAAGGCCTTTTACGGGTAGATTATAGGTGGCGCTCACCGAACCGAAGATCACCACCGGATCCAGCACCTTGGACAGACTCGCGCCGCCACCGACCGAATAATAGCCGCTGCCAGTGGAGAGCTGTTCGTTGATATCGATCTCGTAGGGGCTGACGCCGGTCTTGCTCGTCAGGGTTCCGAACAGGGTGGTCGACATCTTGCCAGGCACATAGGCAAAGGGCTGCCAGCGGCCGGTGAAGGAGATGTCACCGAAATCGTAAACACTCAGTTCATCCTGAGTGTCGTACTTGACCACCAGTGGAATTCGGGTACCAACCGTCAGGTTATCAAGCAGGCCGAAGTCGTAGGAAAAGGCATTGGTGAAATAGTGGGTGGCCGACGGTACTATGTCAAGGTTCCGCACCGAGCCGTTGGTAATGGCAAGGTCCAGCCGCTGGTCGGCGGTATAGGTATAGTCGAATGAGTAAAGCAGGTAGTGAGACCCCTTCTTCTGAAGGGAGTAATTCTTCTCCGCAGCCTGGAATACCTCTTCCAACTGCCGTGAAGCATCTTTGTCTCCCTCCTGTTTGGCCAGCGCCTCCCGCGCCTGATCCACACTTCCTTCATCCGCCAGGGCCATGCCCGAAAGCGGACCTGCCATGGAAACAAGGATAACGCCTCGTGCAAACCAACGATTCATCCTGACTCCCTTTCTTATTAGTAGTTTTCCTGGCGCCGGTGATCCCCGGCTAGTTAATTACGACGGTAATACAACTGCTTTCGGGTGTTCTGGACGCTGCCATCGGGATTGTTTTTCTGGCGCTCCAGCAGATTCTGGATGCGCCTCTCGGTGGATTCGTGAAACTCCGGTATCCTGTCCAGCGCCAGCAGCGTCATGGTCTGGTCGTCGACAAAGCGAAGGTCTTCCTCTTTCAGCTCCAGGTTGTCGAGGGGCTTGTCACCTCCCGGAAATACTATAAACAGCACGTTGTCGTCCCATTTCTCCTCAAACTGATCAAGGGTGAAGGAAAGATTCCCCACCGCCGGGTCTGCAAGGAAAACCCGCCCATCCCTTATGGCTCGCAGTACCACGAAGTGTTTGAAGCCGGCATGATGGATCGGAACAATTGCAGGGTGATCAAGGTCCTTGAGGTCATCAATGGTGGCCCGGAATCCGCCTGACGGATAGCCGAGGGCGGTAACGAGCCGTTTCATGTCAAGCATGGAGAATGCGCGCCGCTCAACAATCCGCTCGCTTTCGCCGTAATGGAGCAGGCCTTCCATCACCTGGCGCTCGGACAGCGTTCGCCCCAGATAGAAGTTAAGCACCGTGGTCAGCGCCGCACTGCCGCAGCTGTAATCGTAGGCCTGGCGAACAATGTTCCGGAACTTCTGCGCCACCAGCGGTTCGACCCGGACATCGGAGCGCAATTCAACAGGGCCCGAATCCACGTCCTGCTCAATAACGATGGTGCCCTTCTCAAAAGGCTCCACAACGGTCGCTTCCTGCACCAGGGTGAATGTAAGAATGGATCCGGCGAGCACCAGCAGCATGTCAGACGAAGTCCCTGTTTTTATTGGCCACGGTATTTATCGGGTTACATGTTGTTACGGTAAGATACCGAAAAGCCTGCCCCCTTAAAGATAACTGTGCCTCAAATCTGTCGCTGCAGAGGGGGCTTTCCAGAAAGGATTTGAGAACTGGTTCATGACACTGGCCGGGAGGACCCCGGGGTTTGACGGGATAACACAAAAACAGTCTCCACAACGACCAGCTACGGTACCTGGAGCCCGATGACCATCGCCTGATTACCGACGGTGAGATTCAGGAAGAGTAGGTGAAAACCAGTCCCAGAAGCAGGTAACTCAGAAGCGTCACTACCACAATACCCATGAGGTTCAGGGCAAAGCCCGCCCGGATCATGTCGCTGATCTGCATGTGGCCACTTGCAAACACAATCGCATTGGGCGGCGTTGCCACCGGCATCATGAAGGCGCAACTGGCTGCGATAGCCGCCGGGACCGTCAGCAGCAGTGGCGATACTTCCTGGCTCATGGCCAGTGCGCCCAGAAGGGGCAGAAAAGCGGCGGCCGTTGCAGTATTACTGGTAACCTCGGTGAGAAAAATAATCACACCTGTCACCATCACAATCATCACAAGCGTTGGCAGGGTGCCAGCCGCCCCGAGGCTTTGCGCGATCCATTCCGCCAAGCCGGAGCTGCTGATCACGCCAGCCATTGCCAGGCCACCACCGAACAGCAACAGAACCCCCCAGGGGATACCCCTGGCTGTTTCCCAGTCCAGCAGGAACTCCCGTTTGCTGGTATTTACCGGAATAATAAACATGGCAATAGCGGCGGCGATGGCAATACCGGTATCGCTTAACCATGGCATCAGGCTGTCTGATAACAGCGGTCGGAAAATCCAGGCACTGGCGGTGACCAGGAATACCGCGGCAACCAGTTTTTCACCCCTGCCAAGCGGCCCCAAAGCAACAAGCTCCTCCCGTATTGCGCTGCCGCCATCACCGGAACTGCCCAGGCCGAAGTCCCGACGTGTCAGCCACCACCAGGCCAGGGCCAGCATAATGATCGTGACCGGAACCCCAAGCAGCATCCATTGGGCAAAGCCGACTGAGATGCCCTGGTTTTCACTCAGATACGCCGCCAGCAGAGCATTGGGCGGTGTGCCAATCAGAGTTGCGATGCCGCCGATACTGGCGGAATAGGCAATGGCCAGCAAAAGCGCGGTGGCATAGCGGCGAACCCCCTTGGGATTACCGCTGTCCAACATGCCCACCACCGACAGGCCAATGGGCAGCATCATGATGGCCGTTGCGGTATTGCTTACCCACATGCTCAAAAAAGCGGTGGCCAGCATAAAACCGCCGATCTGCCGACGCGGCTCACTGCCAACGGCCTTCAGGGTCATGAGGGCAATCCGGCGGTGCAGGTTCCAGCGCTGCATGGCAAGCCCGAGTGTGAAGCCGCCCAGGAACAGGAAAATAATCGGATGGGCGTAAGGCGACGTGGCCTGGCCAACGTTCCCGAGCCCGAGCGCTGGCACCAGAACAATCGGCAGCAAGGCGGTGACCGGAATCGGGATGGCTTCCGTTGACCACCAGGTGGCCATCAACAGCATCAGACCCAGGGCTGCCCAGGCTTCTGCGCCCATGGTTTCCGGGGGTGGGAAAATCATTGTTGCCAGCAGAAATGCGGCGCCAAGGATCAGGCCGGCGACCTGGCTGCGTGGAAGTCCATCCGATGTGCTCTGAGCCGGTTGTTGTTCAGACATGCCGCTCTATTCCATTTTCCGGAATGTGAAATCTGTGACGATCACGACCTTCCAGGCCCTGCAATTGACGGTCATGAACACGGCCCAGCAGAATCAGGGCAAGAATGGCACCGGACAGTGCCCAGGCCATATCCGACTGGGTATCCCACACATAGCCCTGGGTACCAAGGAAGGCTTCGGCCGCTTCGCCACTCAGCAGGGCGACCCACCACTCAATCAGCTCATAGAAGGCACTCACGGCGAGAGCGAAGCAGACGATAAAAAATGATCGCCACCCGCGGCGGGCAAAAACACCGAACCGTATCACCAGTTCCCGGGCAATGATCGCAGGCACGAAACCCTGGGCCAGGTGCCCCAGTTTATCGTAGTTGTTGCGCCCCCAGCCAAACCAGTCCCGGAACCAGTCAAATACCGGAACTTCAGCATAGGTATAGTGACCGCCAACCATCAAAATGATAGCATGCACCAGTATCAGCTGGTACACCAGCGGCGTGAGCGGATACCGGAAAAAGCACCAGATAACCAAGCCAAAACCGACTGCTGCCGGCAACACCTCCAGCACCCAGGTTGCCCGATCCTTCGGCTCGATGGCGGACCAGAAAAACACGGCCAGAAATACGGTTACCCAGGCCACAGGTGCAAGTCGATTGATCATTCCCGTACTCCAGTATCGTGATTATCGGCCGGGTCGGCGCTGAAGGGGCCGACACTATCGGACTCTCACCCGACTGCCATCTTCAAGCTGGCGATCCGGATGGCGGACCACAAGATCGCCTTCGCTCAGGCCGTCCAGAATGACCGTGTAGAACCCATTGGTGCGGCCTGTTGAAACGGTTGTGAGCTCCCCCCGTTCGCCCACCACCCGGAATACAAGGCTCTGGCCATCCTTGCGAAAAATGGCGGACTCGGGGATCTGAAGCTCATCGGCAGAGGCCCAGAGCACAAATTCCGCATCCAGAGTGCCACCGCCCCAGCCTGTGAGGCGCACAGGCACACCTGGCCTCGCATTTGCCAGAGCCCCCGGGTGTGAAATACCGGTGGCTCTGTCGTGGCTGCCGCCCCTGGTTCCACGAGATCAGTCTTCAGCACAGTCAACGCAGAGGGTGGTATAGGGCAGCACCTGCAAACGGCGGGGGTCAATGGCCTCGCCACAGGATTCACACTCGTCGCCAACGCCGCTCTCGATACGCTCAAGCGCACGCTCTATCTGCGCCAGTTCGGCGCGGGTTTCTGTTTCAAGGGAATCAACCACTTCGTCGTTCTGGGTCTGGGTGGCCTGTTCCTCAAAGTCCTTGTCCAGCGCGCCGCCCTCTCGATGCTGATGCGCCTCATAACGGGAAAGCCTGGCCTTCAGGTCTGCCCGCAGTGTTTCCAGTTCCGATTTGCGGTCACTCATATTACGCCTCCTGCCCCGTGCGGATAATCCGGGATATACAAACGTCTACAGTAAAGCATAAGCTGAGCCTGGGGTTGATACTTGTCAAAATTTTGTCATGCCGACTGAGGCAGAATAAGGCTTCATTTAACCTGTATACAAAGGAGTTGTAGCAATGACCAACGACCTGACTGAAAAAGCCACGCGTCTGAACGAGACCCTGTTCGAACAGTTCAGCAAGGCCGCCGAAATGCAGATGAATGCCTTCCGTCGCTATGCTGATGTCACCCTGGAACAGGCCCGGAAAGTATCTGAAGTACGGGATCTGGAGGGGCTGAAAACCCTGACCGGCGAACAGGCCGAAACCCTTAAATCCCTCAGCGAACAATTCAATTCGGACTGGAAAGCCTGGCAGGATTACTTCAATGAAAGCCGGGAGCAGATTCAGAAGGTGTTCGAGAAGGCGCCGGAAGAAACTGCCAAACCGGGCCCGAAAACCGCCAAGTAAGGGATTGTCATGTTCGGCCTGGATACGCTCGGGAAAGCCGTCAATCAGCTGGTCAACCGCTTTGAAACCAATGTCCGGCAGGGGCAGCAGCAACTGGAGAAGCTGCTCGGGGATGCAGGCGTCATGGACGACGCGAAACTCTCTACCCTGACTGAAATGTCGGATGCCTACCGGACCATGGCCGAGGATCTGTTGCTCCATCCGCTCAGGTTTGCCGGTGCGGAGCTGGGCCTGGCCCGCAAACACCTGGCGCTGGGGTATTACACCCTTGCCCGGCTGACCGGCAAGGAAAAACAGCCCGTGGCTGAGCCAGAGCCGGATGACCGGCGTTTCCAGACTGACGACTGGCACCGGCATTTGCCTTTTGATGTTCTGCACCAGGCCTACCTGATCAATTCCCGGGCGTTCCTGAACTGGGTGGAGGGTATGGAAGGCATGCCCGAGGCGGGGAGGGGCCAGATGCTGTTCTATGGCCGGCAACTGACCAGCCTGCTCTCGCCCTCGAACCTTCCGGCAACCAATCCGGAAGTGCTCAGGATTACCTGGGAGCGCAAGGGCATGAATCTGGTTGATGGAGGCCGCCAACTGATCGAAGACCTGCGCCGGAATCCGTCGCTGTTCAACGTCGGCATGACTGATCGCTCCGCCTTTGAGGTAGGCCGCAACCTGGCAACCACCCCGGGCAAGGTGATCTTTCAGAATGAGCTGATGCAACTGATCCAGTATTCACCCACAACGGAAACCGTCAGCAAGCGTCCCTTACTGATCGTTCCACCCTGGATCAACAAGTATTACATCCTGGACCTGACCGCCAGGAACTCCTTTATCCAGTGGCTGGTGAACCAGGGCCAGACCGTCTTCATTATTTCCTGGCGCAATCCCGGCCCCTCGCTCAGGGACAAAGGCTGGGACGACTACATGGAACTGGGGCCATTGGCCGCCATGGATGCGGTAACCGAGGCCACCGGCGAAGAACGGATGAATGTCATCGGGTACTGCATCGGTGGCACCCTACTGGGCTCCACACTCGCCTGGCTGAAGAAAAAGCGGCGCAATCCGGTGGTAAGCGCAACGTATCTGACAACCCTGCTGGATTTCTCGGACCCGGGTGGCATCGGCGTGTTTATCAACGATCATTCCATCCGGGGAATCGAGCGTCTGCTTGAGCGCAAGGGTTATCTGGATGGCCGCGCCATGGCCTTTACCTTCAACTTGCTCCGGGAAAACGATCTGTTCTGGTCGTTCTGGACCAATAACTATCTGAAGGGACAGAAACCGGCCGCCTTTGACCTGCTCTACTGGAACACCGACGGCACCAACCTGCCGGCGAAGATGCACAGCTTCTACCTGCGGGAAATGTATCTGAATAACCGGCTGGTGCAGCCGGATGCACTGACCCTGGCCGGCGAATCCATCAACCTGTCCGGGATTGACGTGCCATCCTTTTTCCTCTCGGCCAGTCAGGACCATATCGCCAAATGGAAAACCACCTACAAGGGCGCGCTGGCGCACGGTGGTGATGTTCGTTTTGTGCTCTCCGGCTCGGGCCATATTGCCGGGGTGATCAACCCGCCTTACAAGGAAAAATACGGCTACTGGACCAACGACATGCTGGCACCGGACGCCGACGACTGGTTCGCCGGCTCCGAACACCATCCGGGCTCCTGGTGGCCACACTGGCTCGAGTGGGTCGCCCACTTCTCGGGAGGGGAAGTGCCAGCCCGGACTCCGGGTGAAGGAAAACTGCCTGCACTTGAGGACGCGCCCGGGAGCTATGTGAAAGTTAAAGCGGCGGATGCGGCCGGATGTTAAACTGACATCGTGTTACCCGGCGCCTGCCGCCATACAACAAACCAACCACCAAGCTGGAGAGCCCATGGGGCGGCCGCTACCTATATCCCGCATCATGCGCAGCGGTCTTTTGCTGCGCTGCTCGCCGCAAACCCCGATCACTGATGCGGCAGCGCGGATGGCAGAGCACCAGGTCAGCTCAATTCTGATTACCGAAGATGATCAGGTGACCGGCATCTGGACCGAGCGTGATGCCTTGATGGTGGACTTTTCCGATCCGGCCAGTTTCAGGCGCCCGGTCAGTTCGGTCATGAGCTCGCCGGTGCTCACCCTGCCAGCCGATATGGACGCGGGAGAGGCTGCCCTGCGCTTCCGGGACACCGGAAAAAGGCACTTCCTGATCGTGGACGATTCCAACTTACCGATTGGCATCCTGTCCCAGACCGATCTTGCCCTCAATCAGGGACTTGAGCCCTACCTGCGACTGAGAGAAGTCAGCACCGCCATCCCGCACCCCCCGCTGGTCATCGATGGCCAGGTTGCCCTCGCCGAGGTCGCGGCGATCATGCACCGGCACCAGGCTGGTGCTGTCGTGGTCGATTGCCATGACGACGGGCTGGGCATTCTCACCGAAAGGGACATCGTTCGGTTGATTGCGTGCAATACCGGCAATGCCCTGGCCACCGATCTGGCCATCCGGCCATTACTGACCGTCAGCGAATCCGAGCCGTTAATTCGTGCCAGGGACCTGCTGATCAATCACCGGATCCGGCATCTGGCCGTAACCAACAGCCGGGGTGAGGTCACTGGCCTGATTGGCTACAACGACATGCTCGCGGGTGCCGAGCAGATGTACCTGGACGATTTGCGGGAAGCACTGGAGCAAAGGGACCGGGCACTCGCGAAATCCCGGCAGACCCTGCAACTGGCGGAGCGGGTGATCGAGTCCTCCTTCGAAGGCATCATGGTTACGGACAGGGACGTAAACATTGAGTTCGTCAACCCGGCGTTCACTCACCTGACGGGCTATAGTCCGGACGAAGTTGTCGGTAAAACGCCGCAGCTCCTGTCCTCCGGCCGCCACGACGACGAATTCTACCAGCGCATGTGGAATTCACTGGTTACCCATGGCTACTGGCGTGGCGAGGTCTGGAATCGGCGAAAAACCGGAGAGATCTACCTTGAGCTGCTGACGATTACCGCCATCACTGACAGTAATGGCAATACCACGCACTATGCCGGGCTTTTCACGGATATCACCCAGAACCGGAAAAACGAGGAGCAGATCCGCCAGCTTGCCTACTACGATGCCCTGACGGGCATTCCAAACCGCCGGCTTCTTGAGGATCGCCTAGAGCACGCCATTCGCCATGCCCATCGCCGTTCATCCCTGCTGGCCGTCATGTTTATGGACCTGGACCATTTCAAGAACGTGAACGACAGGCTTGGCCACGCTGCCGGCGATGAATTACTGCTGCAGTTCACGAGGCGCGTCCAGAGCTGTTTGCGTGAAGACGATACCCTGGCCCGGCTCGGCGGGGACGAATTCATTGTCCTGTTGCCCGATCTGGAACATCCTGACGATGTCTATCAGGTGGCAGAACGCCTGATCGCCAGAAACGATGATCCCTACCGCATCAACGGCGAGTCACTGAAAATGGGTTCCAGTATCGGCATCAGCCTTTACCCCCGGGATGGCGCCACCGCTTCCGAGCTGCTACAAGGTGCCGACATTGCCATGTATCGGGCCAAGCAGGACGGACGGAACCTGTTCCGGTTGTTCAGCGGTGAGTGAGGCTGCTGTCCAGCATTTTTAGCTGGACAGCAGTTCAATCGGATACCGGATGCGGGTCTGGTCTACCCCGGGCCGGGCTCCGAAATCCACCAGCCTCAAACGGTTACAGATCTTGCTCTCGAGCGCCGGCTCATTGAGCGTGGATTCCACCACCGAACAGCTGGACACTGCCCCGTCTGGCTCGATGACCAGCTCTGGCGTGATGCTTCCCCTCAGGGAAGGTTTCCGTCGCAATTCCCGGTTGTAAATACTGTAGATCGCCGACTTGTTGGCATCCATGGTGCGGCGCAACTCTTCCTTGCTCCGGGTTCTGGCGGCCGTTTCCTGCTGTTCCCGGCGCGCGGTTTCTTTTGCTGCGGCAATTCTTTCTGCTTCCGCCACTTCTGCCCGCTGGCGTTCGGCCAGGGCAACCTGACGGACCTCCCGGTTCAGGGCTTCCTCGTTCACACCGCTGCTTTTGGAGTTTGTGGTGGCGCGGGAAGCCAGTGTATCACCGGTTTTTCGGGCGATAGGCTCGGCGGACCTGGCTACCGGCGCATCCAGTTTGACCGACTCCGCCAGCGAACTGAGTTTCGAGAGTTCGTTACCCATGGCCAGAATGCCGGTGTTCTTTACCTTTTCGCGGGCTTTGGCCACCTCTTCCGGCTTCGGCTCTGGCTTCTCGGCAACCCGCGGCTCGGGCTCCGGTTGCGGCTCCAGCACCACTGGCTCAGGGACCGGCTCGGGCTCAGACTCAGGTTTCGCCTGCTCTACCGGCTTTTCCTCGGGTTTCGGCGGCTCAGGCTCCGGCAGCACCGGTTTTGGCGGCTCCTTTTTCTCAATGATCAGTTTGGCCAACTGGGGCGGCAAAGCTTCCTGCTCCTGCCTGTCCCGTTCCGGCAGCTCTATCCAACTGACGTAACCTGCGAAAGCCAGGAACAACGGCACGACCACGACTGCGGCAGCCAGCAGCCGCTTACGCTCCCCGCGCTCCCGGTTCCAGGGCAACCCATAGCGGTAATCCATAGCGATCAGGTCCCCTTTTCCGTGCGCTGATTAACCGCCAGGGAAATGCTGGCATAACCGGCGTCCACACAGGTGGACATGATTTTCCGGAGCAGCTCGTAAGGCAGCTCCCGGTCCGCGAGGATAGTAATGGGCCGGCCCGCCTCTGGCGCCGGTGCCGATGAACGGCTGGCCTGATAGTCCAGTTCCTGTTTCAGGGACGGCTCCACCTGCCCTTCAAAGGTCTGGAAGGCGTCCCGTTTGACCACGAGTCGACCGTTTACCAGGATATCCCGGTCGGTCACGGTCAGCGCCAGCACATCACCCGGAGGTTGCTTAGCGGAGGAATCCGGCAGCTTGATGGTATTGTTCTGATTGAGTACCTGCACGTCGGAAGACGAGTTCACCATCAGGAAGAACACGAGGATGGTAAAGATGTCCATCAGCGACACCAGGTTCATTTTTCCCTGGCTTTTATTGCGCCGGTAGTGGCGTTTCTGGCGGCGGGCCCTGGCGGATTCTTTCATGAACTCACCTCCGCGGATCCCGTGGCCTGAACCGGGGCATCACCCAGTGAAATCTCGGGGAAAAGCTCGGCCTCCACAACGCTGCCGGCCACCACCGCTTCATAGGACCGGACCGTATCCATCACGGAAACCAGAGACTGATAGGACGTCTCGCGGGATGGCATGATGACCACATCTTTCTTGTCCGGCACCCGGCTCTTGATTTCCTTCATTACATCTTTGAGCAGCGCAAAATCATACTCGCCCTCTCGCCGGGGAATGTTCTTTATCACGCCGCCCTGGTTATCGGCAACCACCAGCCGATCCTCGTAGATCACGACCTGGATCTGCAGTTCCCCGGCCTGCTCCGCCGACAGGCTCTCACCGGTCGGGAAGTTCAGTTCCAGAACACTGGTGTGGGCGAACACCATATTCAGCAACAGTACCGGCACCAGCACAATCATGAGGTTCATGAACGGCGTGATGTCGAGATCGGCCTCACTCTGTAGGCGACGATGTTTCCGTCTCATGGCCTGACATCCTTCTGGCGGGTTATCAGGCCGGGCTACCGGCCGGTGTCGCCACCTGGGCTGGCGCAGCGGCATTCTGGGCCTGGGGTTGAACGGCGGACTTGTTGCCGGAGCCGTCACTGAGCAGGTTAAGAACCTTGATGCCGGCCATCTCGAAGCTGTCGACAATTTCATTGGTCTTGGTCTGCAGCAGGGAATGGATCAGCAGCATGGGAATGGCCGACATCAGGCCGAATGCCGTGGTATTCATAGCCACAGAAATACTCTGCGACAACAGACTCGCTTTCTGGGCCGGGTCCGCCGCAGCCACCGCGGTGAACGCAGCAATCAGGCCGATGATGGTCCCGAGCAGACCCAGCAGGGTGGCGATGTTGGCCAGTGTGGCCAGGTACTGAGTGCGCTTTTCCAGTCGCGGCATGACATCCAGCAGGCCCTCTTCCATGGCGTACTCGATCTCCTCCCGACCCTGGCGACGGGCCAGGCGCTGAAGGCCGAAGCCGATCATGGTCGACATGGCACTGCCGGACTCCTGGGTGTAATTCAGGGCACCCTTCAGGTCGCGCCTGGCAATCATCTGATGAAGGCGATTGAAGTCCCGGCGGTTGGTCAGTTTCTGGGCGGAGAGGTAAACGTAACGTTCAATGGCAACAATGAGTCCGATGATCAGCACAACGGCAATCGGAAACATAAAAAAGCCACCTTCCTGGAAGAAGCGAACGGCGGTATCAATCATTTTCTGGGCACTCCATGGTCCGGTTTTCAGGTCAGTCTATGCGCGACCCTCCCCCGGGAGGGTAAGTTCGCGAAAATCTGTGTGAGGGTTTGTTGAATCTTGCGCGCGGGCACATTCGTAGCGTGATGAACATCACAGTTCACTCCCCGGTTGCCGGTGGCGCCTGCTTTATGAAGGCCTGGTGGTACTGAATGAACCGCTGAAATTCGTAACGCTCCAGCGGACTGAGGCCCTGACCGACCATCAGACGCTCGTCCGGCGCCCGCAACTCTTCCACTTCCGGTGATTGCCAGGGCACCAGGTACATCACCGTGGGCACCTCCTGATCGCCGCGAATGCGTGTTCCTTCAATGGTCACCACACCTGACGAGTCCCGAGCCTGAACCCCGGAGTTGGCAGCCAGGAGGGTCAAAGCCAGCAATAGTATCAACGCGGAATGTCTCATATCACATCTTCCACATCAGATTCGGTTTTTCGCATCGAATATCCAGTCTTCCAGTCTTGGGTGAGGCTCGCTGGCTGCGGATTGATAACGCTCATAGAGCTCAACAGCCTTGGCGGGTTTGCCCAGATAGATATCCAGCAGAAAGGCAAGATTGAGAATCGCCGGGACGTAATCCTGATCGGCGGCCAACGCCGCCCGGTAGTATTGCTCCGCTTCGCTGAACTCTCCGTTGTTACGGGCAATAACGCCCAGATAATTCAACGCATGGACATGCTGGGGGCTGACCCCCAGAACCTGCTCAAACCACTGTTTGGCAGTCCCGAGGTCTCCTTCCGTGAACGCAATAATACCAAGATTGGCCGCAGGACCGGCCTTGTCAGGATAATCGCGGGCGAGTTGCTCGAAGCGTGACCGGGCCTCGTTCAGGTCACCCTGCTCTATGGTCTGAACGGCCTCACGGAACAAAGCCTGCAGCAAGGCCTCGTCTGATGTCGGATCTCCGGGCTCCGGCGGGGCCGACACACAACCAGAGATCGCGAGCACGGTCAGCAGACAGATTCCGTAAGCCCTAGTCCAATTCATTGACAACTCCCGCAGTCACTTCTTCCTTCCGGTAACGCCCCGGTAACAGATCCTTCAAAGCCTCGTAACTGCGCCTGACCCACTCATCGTATATGCCTTCCCGGGCTCGCCGGATATTCTGCTCATGAATGTCGATGGCGTTGTCTTCGAAGGGATAAGCCTGCTCTTCAAGCAGAAGCTCATACTGGGCCAATTCGAGTTCGCTCAACCCGGTCGGCCGCTCTGAGTCCATCAGATCGGTGCCAAGACGCGCGTATATGTGGGCAATCTGGTAACCCGCCTCAGTGGCAAATAACGATAGGCCATAGTTGGCGGTTTTCTGATAGGCCGTTACCGCCCTTTCGAGCGCTTCGGTTTTTGCCGTCATACTCTCGTTAAGCGGCAGCGCCAGGCGGATACTGTCGTATCGTGCAAGGGCTTCGCGAGCCAGGCTCGCAGACGCTGAAGCAGCCAGATAACGCATACGGTCGTCCGCAGCTTCCGGGTCCCGGTCAACCGTTTCCATCTGTTTACGTAACCAGAAATCCCTTCTTTCAGAATCCCCCTCTTCCCGATAGAGCTCAGACAACCGGTTCGCCGCTTCCATATACACATCCGCCGGCTCAGGATGGGCGTTAGCGTAGGTGCGCCATGTATCGATAGCCTTATCCCGATTACCGGCCTGATCATAGAGCTCTGCCGCAATCAACAGGTTTTCGCGCCGTTCTTCCGGCGTACTGGCCAACGCAACCATGCGCTGGAGTTCATCTGCGGCACGCCCCCATTGCCCCGTTTCACGGTAAGCCAGCGCCAGCTTTGCAGGAACCGTGTCAATCAGTTCGTGGTCCGGGAAAGCACGCCGGAAGTCATTCAACACATTGATGGCCTGGTCCCAGGAATTGGCAGTGATGAGCAGAGCAGTGGCATCGTATTCCGCATTGGCCCGCAAAGCTGATTCGGGAACCTCTGCACCGACCCTCAGAAACTCGTCGACAGCAGCCTCGACGTTACCCGCGTCCGCCAACTGTTCGGCCTGCCGGTAAACCGCCGCCGCCAGGTTTTCACGCACGCTGCCCCTGCGTTCATCGTCTTCACTCATGACCGCCAAGGCATCACGATAGGCCTGTTCCGCCTCGCCGTATCGGGCCAGTTCAGACAATCCGTGGCCGGATAATAGCAAAGCTTCTGTGGTCAGCTCTGCCGAAGGTGCCGGCTGCCAGGCCACAAGGCGAGCCGCCATGGCCACTGTCTCGTCCGAGTTTTGCCGGTCAAATTCGCGTTGCAGCGCAAGGTAATACACCCCAGGCGCCCGGGGATCACCGGGAAAGGCATTGGCAAACCGGAGTCGGTTCAACTGCTGTAACTCCTCATAGGCCAACCGCGCAGACACGGGCTCATCGGCCCAGGTGTCGGCGTACTCCCGGAATGCCAGCACTGAGGCATAACCAGCCTCCGGAGCGCGCTCCGGCAATGTATCTGCCGGGTAGTCATAGGCAACCCGTTCAAAGGCAGCAATAGCAGCAGGCCAGTCCTCCAGTTCCAGGTAGGTCTCACCCAGCAGGAACAGACGCTCTGGCGTGCGAGGATGATCCGGGAAGGTAGCGGCAAACTCGGCGTAGTAGCTGGCGGCCTTGCGGTATTGATTGTCGGCCTGCCTGTCATCAGGCGCTTTGCCCGCCAACAGGTAGTGACGATCCGCCAGCTCCGGCAACTGCTGTTCCAGCTGTTGCTCGATAAAGCCAGTGGCGTCCGGGCCTGCCGACTGCCAGTATTCACTGTAGATTCCGTAGAGGCTGACAAAACTGGCCTTGCGCTCGGGAATGGTACGGGTAAAGCCGGCGAGCTCGAGGGTTTCTATGATTCGTATGTGATAGCGCGGTGCCCAGGGGCTTGTGGGGTGGTCTTCTATATAGGCTTCGAATACATTGATCGCATCGCTGTATTGCTCCCTTTCCAGAAGCAGCTCACTGTAACGGTCGTAAACCAGGATCTCGTAGGGACGCCCGCCGGTCTGGCGAAAAAGCGCCTGGAGGGTTTCTGCTCCGTCAAGATAAGACAGGGACAGTCCCATTACCCTGAACAGATCCTCAATCAGGGTCTGGCTCCGCTGATCAACATCGGCCACCGGCTGCCCCTCCGGCATGACCAGATCCAGCACTTCTACATAGCTGAACAGGGCCTCCTGATATTCCGCCTGTTTGAAAAGGCTCCAACCTTTCATGTAGTGGGCATTTACCAGAAACGAGGCGTCGGCCATGCGTTCCTCACTGGCCAGGGTAACCTCGTCGAACGCCTGCTCCGCCTCCTGGTAGCGACCATCGATGAACAAGAGATCCGCCCGACGGAACTGAGCCTCAATCCAGTATTCCGATTCCGGATAGCGGCGGACCAAGGTGTTCAGTGCTTCCAGCTGCTGCGGTGTTGCACCGCGCAGTTCCCAGGCCCTGGCAAGCTGATAGTAGATCTGGTCATTGCCGTCGCGATCCGGATGTTCCGACAGGAGACGCTGATAGGCATCAATGGCACCGGAAAGCTCATCCACGGCGGCATCGGCCATTTTCCGCTCCGCCCGTTGGAATTCCAGGTCGGCCAGACGATGCCGGATGGTCACCTGCTTCCGGGGGTCGTCTACAAGCGGCAAAAGCGCCTTGTAGCTTTCCATGACGGTTTCGATCAAGACATCACCGCTCTGCGTGGCTTCGTCCAAAGCGCCGTCATCACTGCGCTGAGCGTCCATTACCGGAAGCGCCGCCAGGGTTCCCTCCCGGACCTGGGGCATTTCCTCGCTTGCGCCGGGGATCACCGACTGCAGCATCTGGCAGCCACTGGCCAGGACAAACGCCGCCGCAACGACTGTTCCCTTGACCATCGTCACAAGTGTCCGCCTACTCATCGCCGGCACCTGCACTGTGAGAGGCACGGAACAGCTTATCAGCCAACCGGGCCTGGGCGTGGCGGGAAGCCACCAGGTAACCATTGAGTTCGGCCTGCTGGGCGGCAAGCATCCTGTCTACCCTGTTCAAAAGGATTTGCCGGGCACTGACCAATGCCTCAGACACCTCTTGCCCAAGAACCGCAAGCTCCCGTTCACTGTCAGCGATACGGCGAGCCAGCTCTGCCTGGCGGGCGTCTTCAGCCATCAGGGCTTCAACCCGTTGCCGCTGAGCCTGGAAGCGCTCCATTTCATGATTGAGGCCCCGCAACTGCCTTTGCGCCGCCCATCGGTTCACACCATAATCATCCACGATCCACCAATCCAGGTAGGCGCGCATTCTTTGATAGGTGGCACGCTGGCTGGCCGTGGTGTCATCGTCTGGCAGCTCCGCAAGGGTTGTCTCGACCTCATCAAGCTTGTCCCTCAAAGCCTTTTGTTCCGAGGTCATAAAGAACTCGGCATCCTCCCCTGCCAACGCAGCGGAAATCGTCTCCCGGAATTCCTGGTGCAATTGACGCCACTGGTCTGCCTGCTGCTCCTCGAGTGCCTGCCGGGTCTGGGCAATACGAACCTGACGCTGCTGCTCCCGGGTATCCAGTATGGTTCTGAAGGCGTCGAAACGGGATTGTCGCTCGGTAATGAACGATTGCATCCGATACAACTCGTTCAGTTCGCCGAGAGCCTGCTGAAACGCTTCCGTGGCCAGCACTTCCGCCAGACCGAAGTCGACGGGTTCCACGCGAAGACGGCCGTAGGGATCCGTAAGCATCCCGTCGCCGTCACGTTGGACACTGAGCTGGGCCATCAGGCTCTCTTCACTGAGCCGGCTGCGGATGCCGCTGAGCTCGCCGATACGGGCCTCATAATGGTCGGCTGCCCGCTTAAAGGCCGGCAAAGCTCTCTCCGGCACCCCCATCTGCTCCAGAACATAGGCTCGGGCGAAGGGAACCTGTTGCCGCCAGGGCAGAAACAACGCGCGGTCAGACAGGGATTCAAGGGCGTCGAGCGCCCGTTCAGGCCGGCCCTGCCCCGTCGCCGCTACGGCATAGTCAAAGAGAGCCTGGTCCGAGAAGACCCCATCCATCGGCATGGCGCCAAGAACCTCCAGGGCCTCGTCGAAGCGGTTTTCACGAAGATGCAGCCGGGAAAGCGACAGCCGGGCCCGCTCAAGCAGGCCCTGGCGCTCGGCATCCGGCTCGCCGGTATGTCTGGTTTGATCAAGAATGGCGATCAATTCCTTCCAGTCCGTCTCTGCCGCAGCGGCGTCACCGGCATCCAGCGCGGAAACTGCGGAGTTGTACTGAAGGTAGAGGGACCAGATATCGGTTGCTTCCAACTGGCCTTTCAGAGACGTCAGTTCAGATTCATCACCGAATCGCGGCGAAATCATGGCCAGCCGGGCGCGCAGGTAGATCCATTCCCGGAACAGGTCATAATTGGCGTCGGCCAGTATGTCGCCATCCACGCGGTCCAGATTCTTACTGGCCAGCGTATGCTCGCCTTCCAGATAGAAGACCTTGCCCAGATAGAACCAGGCCTGATTGCGGATATCGGGGGACAGCGTGCTGCCTTCGACGTTTTCTCCCAGCAGCCGCGTGAACAAACGACTCGCCTCGCGGGTCATACCCCAGGACAGCATGAGCCCACCCTCTACCAGCGCCGGGTGATCGCCATGCCCCTGGATGCCGCCTTGTTCGCGGGCAACTGCCAGTTGGGTCAGAGCCTCAAAGGCATTTCCCTGATGATAGTCATAGAGCGCCCATCCGTATCGCAGGTCTCTGGCCCGTTCGGGTTGCGACTCCTCAGCCTGGGCCGGAATACCAATCGTCAGCCACAGCAAAGCGCCCGTGAACAGTAGCGGGCGTCCCTGAAACGGCTTGCTTCCCATCAATCCCACGATGCGGTTTACTCCCACTCCACGATGGACACGGAGGGCTGATAGTTGGACGAGCGATCCTCAACCCGGATCTCCAGGGCGGCCGTTCCGGTCCCTTTTTCAAACCCGAAGGAAGCCGCCTGCTTGTAGACCCGGTTATCCGGTCCGGTTCCCTCCACGAAGGCCGTTATCTCATGCTCCCCGGTTTTCAGGTTGCCCACGTAGAGTCGCTGCATGCCACCCCGCTCCAGAGCCTTGACCTGGCGCTCTGTGTACAGGTGTGATGCCACAATCTCATCGTTCACTTTCAGCTTCACAGCATCCAGTTCCAGGAACTTGCCGGTGTCGACACTCAGGAACACGGCAATCCGGGTGCTGGCGGGAAACAGCAGATCTTCCTCGAGGATGAACAGGTCCCGGTTCAGGCGAATGACCTTCTTTTTCAGATCTTCCACGCGCTCGGCAACGGCTGTGTCTTCGTTACCCGAATCACTGCCCTGGGAGAAGACCGGTCCGGCCCCTGCAAGGATCAATACCGTCAACAGCACACGAAAGGGATTATTCAGAAACGTCGCCATGGTCAATCTTCCTGCAAATTCAGTATTCAAGAATCAACGAGGCCCGGGTTACCAGTGCGTCGAAGGAATAGAGAGGCTCTTCACCCGGGAGATAGTCGCCGGCGGCGGTGACATCCCGGAAGTTGTCATAGTCGAAGTTCAGCCAGTCCACCAGAAGGCTGAACTGCAAACGATCAATGCCAGGTAGGGAAGTCTGCTTCCACTCGTAAACCGCGCCAGCCGCCAGGGTCGTTCCGGAGAGCGAACTCAGCTCCTTGTCCCTTGCAAGGTGAGTCTGGGAGTTCTCGAACGGGAAGAGATCACTGTAAAAATCAGCCTCACCCTGGGTGTAGTAGCGAATGGAGCCCTCAAGGGTCCAGTGTTCATTCAACCCATGGACGTATCCCAGTTCGATGGTGTGGGCGCTGATGCCCCAGGTGTCACTGAAATAGCGATACTCGGCCCGGATCGACGCGCGGTAAGGCAGGTAATACAGCGCCCTGGCGGCAACAGACGTACTGGTCCGGGTTTCCGGGTAACGTTCCGGTTGGTAAAGAAACGCCGTGGAATCATTCGGATCAAGGTAGCGGTTCTGACGGTAGGGGTTCTGCAGGAAGCCCTCATCTGTAACCACTTCCAGATCAAGACCAACCAGACTGTTGCGGGTAACCACCTGGCTGAGACCCAACTGGTAGTTCCGGCGATCAGCTTCCTCGCTGAAGGAATCGTTGCCAACGCGGCCAACTTCGTCCCAGCCGCTGGCATAGCCCATGGTCACGGTGGACATGCCTCCAAAAAATTCCTGGCTAAGCGAGAAATAAACCGTATTGGCTTCGTAATCGTTTTCCGTGCTGTTGGTAAAGCCGAGGCTCAGAATCGATTTGTCGTGCAGATAATCAATGCCAAACGTGTACTCGTTGCGCTCTTCCTTGTACGGGCTGGCCGTGGCCAGCACGTCAACAGACGCCGCCGACACGGAATCAACGTAATACTGTCCGGAAAGAGAAAACTGCGAGCCAATGCTTTTGCGCACCAACACCGAGGGACCGTCAATGACCATGCCACCGCCATCATAGCGATGATAAAGAACATCCACGTTGTCTACCGGCAGCGTTGCCGCTTGGGCCTGATGTCCCGACAGCAGCAGAACGATCAGGAGCAATGCGGACAGCACGAACCGGTTGCCGTCAGTTGCAGCCACAACCACCTCCCGAACCGCCTTCCGCTCCCCGGGCAGATTCCCTGGCCTGATAGACGTGATTCATATAGGAATCCGCTTTGCCATGACGGCTGAGACTCATGACGGGATCCGCCAGGTTGTCTCGCTCGTATGGTTTAACCCAGGGCTCCACAGAACTACAACCAGAGGCTGTGGCAAACAGGGTGGCCAGAAGTATGGGAGACAGGATCGACAAAATTCGCATAACAGTTCCGTCCGAAAGTTACTCGCGCACCAGTTCGCGAATCTGCTGTTCGTAATCGTCTTCGTACCCCGGCTGGTATCCATAATGCAGGTAACGGGCATTGCCATCGCGATCAATCATGACGGTCGTCGGCATGGCCTGGACTTCGTAGAGTTCACTGACAGAGCTTTCCGGATCGTAAAGAATGGGATAGTTCACAGGAACCTTGTCCAGAAAACGATGGGCTTCGTCCCGGTTTTCATCCACGTTGACCGCCAGGATGGTGAAACCAAGGTCTTTGTATTGACTGTATAACTCATCCATCAGGGGCATTTCCTGACGGCAGGGGCCACACCAGGACGCCCAGAAATTGAGCATCACCACTTCCCCGCGGTGATCCTCCAGCCTCAGATTCTCCCCGGACCGGCTTTCCAGGGTAAAATCCGGTGCCGGGACATTCATTGCCTCAGCGCTGGCCAGGGGACTCATACAGGCCAGAATGCCCGTCACTGCGAATGATTTTACAGATGCTTTCATAGCCATTGCTCCTCTGTTCAGAAAAAGACGGACACGCCCGTGCTGACCTCAGTATTAATGGCGGTTTTCTCGGCCCCCAGAACATCGATTCGGTAGTAGTGCTGTCGAACGCCAATGTGAACGGCAACGCTGTCCGTCAACAGCACCTGATAGCCCGCACCAGCGTTCAGGGTAAAGCGGGTATCACCGGCAAAATCGGTGGCTCCTGCCCCTGCAATCAGATAGAAATTGGTGTTGAACGCGTAGTTTTCGGTGAGGAAGGCCTCCCCCGGCAGCACGTTGTAGCCCAGATTGATGTTGTAATAGCTGTAATCCCGCTCACTATCGGTGAGCACCTCGACGTTGCCGGCGAGTTTCTCGAAGCTGGTTTCACCCCCCTCCGCAAAGCCAACGCCGGCCTCGAAAAAGAAGGACTCGCTCAGGTGATAGGTGAGCTTGCCGCCATAAACCAGGGACGATTCAAAGTCCTCGATATTCAGCACGCCAACAAAGGCCCCGACCTCAAAATTCTCGGTATCGATCAGCGCTTCGGTGACCGGCGCCGGGGTAACATCAGGCTCGATCAGCGGCCGGTCATCCTCGGCCGCAGCCGCTGCAGCCATAAAGAGGCTCGCCGACACACACAGCTGTTTCAGAAAAAGATGCTTAGTCCGATTTTCCATTCTATCGCTTCTTCGTTGGTGGACCGGGTCGTGAATACTTTGTAGTCCTTCACTTCGGCACGGATGAAATATCGATCAGTGATGTAGGCCCGGATGCCCAGGCCGGCCTGGCCAATACTGTTGTCCCGCTCTTCCGGCTGAGCCAGGGTGGCCTTGGGATCAATCCAGATATGCCCGACCCCAAGAGTAAAAAAGGGGGATACCCGCCAGTGTGGAAATGGCTGATGCACCAGATTGGCATCGACCTTCCGAATCTCCGACGCGCTGCCCAGAATCTGGGAGACCCAGAGCTCGGCGGACAGGTTCCGAGTCATCCAGAAACCACCGTAACCGGCGGTGACGGCGGCACCATCAAATTCGCCCATCATCAAACCGGCCTCGAACCTCCGATCACTGAAAGAATCAAAGTCCGGGACCTGAAGATCCACCCGGTTACCCGTGGCGTCCACGGTCTGGGCGATATCGGCAACGGCTACCCAGCCTTCCCGACCACGGGAGTCCGTAACTTTGAGCCAGCTTGTCTTGCGCTGAAGAATGGTCAGCCATTCCCCTTGCTCGCTGGTGTGAAAAACCGGATAGCCAGTTGCCGGGCCGGTTCGCCATTCAATGTAAGGCTCGGTCACCTGCACTTGCGCAACGTCCTCGTCACCCTGACCCCACAGCCAGCCGGCCCAGCTCTGGGCCGGTAAAAACAGTACGAACATCAGGATGGCAATGGGCATGGTGCGAGCATTAGTCCTTGGATCAGTCTTCCGGGGCATCGAACGGGTTGTTGAAATACTGGCCGCCAACATCCAGCCATTCCGCGATCAGTCTGAGTTCGGCTGGCGTGAGACGATCTTCATGTGTTCCACCCTCTGCGAACACATCGAAGAAACTACTGAAACGGGCGCCGTTGACGGACATTGAAGGCTGGACAGTAACTGTCACCATGATCGGCTGCACATCTCCATTGGCATCGAGAATCGGGTTACCTTCCTCGTCCTCCAGCACTTCCCCGGAATCTACAAGCACGTCTATCAAGGCGCCATTCGGCAGCTCCTGCTCGTTGTCAGGGAAAAGCAGTTCCCTGTAGGCGTTAAAGTGCAACGGTTCATCGGGTGACGGGCCATCGGTTAGATCCAGCTGTCCGGCGGGCACCTGCTGGGCATCTACTGCATCGGTGTCGGTATGACAACTAGTGCAGGTGGCGTCGATTACGTCCATGGAGACCGGATCGAGTTCCTCTCGGTTAACACTCCAGAGCGGATGAATATGCTGTTCGTAGTTGATCACAATCCGGCAATTCGGCGCCCACTGGGTCGCGCAAACTTCGGAAATAGGCCGCGGTGTCTCGAGGTCGGCATAGGCGTAGGTAAAGCTTTCGGGTTTCGGGTCCACTTCGGCGCCGGACCACTCATCTGCATAGATCACATCCGGCGTCGGCCGGCGGATCTCGTTAACTCGCGCGAACACCTCGGCCATGGTTTCGCCCATGTCAGCATAAAGACTCGGGTCGGTGTTCGGAAACGGGCGTCCGGTAGTTACTGCCCCACTCCACGCTGATTCAGGGCCAGCGTCAGGCCTGCCATGGGGTTCAGGATTACCGGGGTCATGGCAGCCTGAGCACTCTAGGGTCTCACCGGGTCGTACCGTTAGCCAGTTCTGATGCCTGTTGCCCAAAACCCCGTCCATGCGCTGCCCCTGTTCATCAAGAATGCTAATCGCAAACGCAACATTGGCCGGCACTGCCACCTTCACGGAGCCGTCCGGCTCAATCGGCACGTAACCCAGTATTTCCCGCATCAATTGAGCGCGGCTCCGGCCAAACGCGCTGTTATCAAAATCCCGGATGTTTTCATCGGGGATGGCGACAGGTTTTTCCAGACGCAAAAATCTGGCGGGACGATCCTCGGGCGGTGTCTGCAGCGGATCGGCCATAACATCGATGCCCGCAGGCGTGGTATCGACACCATCTATATCGTACACACTGCGAATGTGCAGAACGCCGTAACCGGCATCCTTCAGCGTGCCTTCTGGACCAGCAAACTGCGATTCAGGGATGAAGCCTTCCAGGGGCCGTTCTTTCATCAGGACCGCTTCATCGAACTGGACACCTTCTACCGGAGGAACCACCGGCCGCTGTGTTTCACTGTTGATGTCAAGAAGCCAAAGACCGTAGACGGGCTCTGCGGGCTGATACTCTTCCGACTGCAGGCGATCTTCCGTGCAATTCACAATCCGGTCGGTTGCTACCTCCCGCAACCGGCAGGGTGTCCAGCTCACCAGGTAACGATTGGTCCCGTCCAACAAGGGAGAAACCGATGCGTAGCTGCCCTTCAACGATAGCTGCCCGTCCAGACCCACGCCGGGAACCAGAGGTTGTTGACCCGTGCCCTCGGTTCCGTCGATGCGGAGATTGGCCTCGACAAACTGCTCGACGTCTACCTCCGCCAGCACAGAGGCGTAATCATCACTCTCAAAGGGTCGCAACTGAACCAGCAGATTGCCGCTGTCCGACTTGCGAGGCTGAAGGTACTGAATGCCGTTCGCCTCAGGCACGGAATCGTGGGAATGACGACCGTAGAGATAGCTCAACCCGGTGCCATCGGGATTAACGCGATAGAGGTTTACACCGTTGTTGCGGGTCTGGCCGGCATTGTCCCAGCGACTGAACACAATGGTGCCGTCGTCAGCCACCAAGGGGTCAAGGTCGTGGCTCTGGTTGAACGTGATCTGTTCAATGTTCTGGCCATCATCGTCCATCACATGCAGGACAAACGCAGGGCTGTCACCCTCCTCGTCCAGGCCCGAGTACTGGGGCTTACCTTCATCAAGCAGTATCGCCTTGGAGATGCGCTGACGGGTGGAGGAAAAAACGATTCTGCCATCGGGCAGATAGGCGGGCGCAACGTCCTGCCCGGCCCTCGCAGTGACGTCCGAATCGATGATTCGGCGCAGGGCGTCGGTACTGACGTCGTATTCCCAGATATTCCAGGTTGGCTGATCCTCGTCATCGGCGTCTTCGATTTCCGGGGGGCGCATGGCGAACAGCAATCTGACTCCATCATGGGAGACATGAAGATCTTTAACGTCGTAGCGCAACTGGCCGTTGTCATCGAGAAATTCCGGCCCGGCGAACGCTCTGGAAGCAATATCCCGCGTTTCAGCATCGGCCGTCGCACTGGCCTTCAGTAGCAGCCTGGCACCGGGACGGAAGGCCGTAGGGTCTGCGAGGTTGTCCTCCACCAGGGCGCCGGTGTTCTCGTCAAAAAGCAGAGCTCGTTCTACATAAGCCACCGGATTCTCGACAACAACCGGATCCGCCTGCTGGCTGTCGCTACTCGAAAGGCAGCCAGAAAGCACAGCAAGTGAACCAAGCGCGATAGCCAGACGAGCACTGCGACAGATGTTTAGATTGGGTGACCTAATTTCCAACGTGACAAACCCTGTTTCGGATGACATTCCATGACATAAATTAAGTCAGTTCCGATGGCAGGCTCCAAGGGTTTTACGTAACGCAATGTAATAACGTGGCCCACAACTCAAAACGGAGGATATAGCAAGCCGTAAACTTTTAACAAATGTCAAAAGGCACTAAGGTGCGAATGCTATCGATCATCGAGGGAAAGGACATGACCGCCCGGAACAGGATCAGAAGCCTGATCAGCAAGGCTTGCAGTACCGCAGTTCTCGTCGCACTGATGTCTGGACAGGCAGGCCTCGCCCAGGCCGGAGCCAGGGAACAGGCCAAGCGGATTCACGACCGGATTGCCGGCGTGCCACCCTCTGAGAGCATCTTGGATTCCATGGCCAGCCTGATTCCTTCTGATCCAGAAGGTGCAGCGTTCATTGCCATGAATGATCCCGCTTTTTACAACGTGACTCTCAAGAACTTCGCTGCACCTTGGACCAATGAGGCCATGTCGAAATTCGTTCCGCTGAACGACTATATTGCAACTGTGATCGGCTTAGTGAGGGAAAACGAAGACTTCCGAAAAATCCTATACGATGATGTCATTTTCGTGGGCAATTCATCGGAATTGGCCGTCCCACCCTACTCGGTAAGCAACAATGATCATTATGAATGGCTTGAAGAACAAGCTATTGATCTCGGCAACAGAGATTATCTAATCCGGCAACCCCAATCGAATTATAACGGCTTACCCCCCTCTGCCACGGCCGGGGTAATCACCTCCAGGGCTTCAGCCAGGGCCTTCTTCAGCGCAGGCACCAACCGTGCGATGTTCCGTTTCACCCTGATCAACCACATGTGCAACGATCTGGAGCAGGTCGCTGATGTGACCCTCCCACCAGACCGCATTCGTCAGGACGTATCCCGCAGTCCCGGTGGCGACAGCCGGGTATTCCTGAACAACTGTGTGGGCTGCCACAGCGGCATGGACCCGATGGCCCAGGCGTTTGCCTATTACGATTACGAATACGACGCCAATGCCGATCCTGATGGCGAGCTGGGCCGCTTGGTCTACAACGCTATGGGCGAAACGGATCCTGAGACCGGCTCCCGGGTTCAGGCCAAGTATCACATCAATTCTGCAACTTTCGAGCAGGGCTATGTGACGCCCGACGACAGCTGGGATAACTACTGGCGCCAGGGCGCCAATCGCCGGCTGGGATGGGATCCCTCATTGCCGGGTTCCGGCAGCGGTGCCAAGAGCCTGGGCAGGGAGTTCGCCCATTCGGATGCCTTTGCAGAGTGCCAGGTCAAGAAGGTGTTCGAGAATGTCTGTCTCCGACCGCCATCAGACAGCGCGGACCGTTCACAGGCAAGCAATATGGTTGCCAGCTTCGCAAGCCAGGGATACGACCTGAAGCAGGTATTCGCAGAATCCGCTGTGTATTGCATGGGGGAGTGAGGACGCCATGAACACATTTAAAGGAATTTCCATGAGCTCCCTCAAATCGGTCCTTGCTGTCATTGCTTTGGCCCTACTGCTTTCAGCCTGTGGTGGCGAATCCACGGAACAGTTGCCGAATACCTCCCAGAATTCCAGTACGGTTACCTATAACGGGCCTGCTCCTGCGACGGATGATGTAGCCAACTTTAAACGCACCGTGTGGGACAACCTGGTTACCCAGGATAAATGCGGCGCGTGCCATGGCTCCAGTGGTCAGGCCCCGACGTTCGTCAACGAGCAGGACGTCAACCTTGCCTATGCCCAGGCAAACTCCATTGTTAATCTTTCAGATCCATCCCAGTCCACAATGGTGACCAAGGTGGCCGGTGGCCATAATTGCTGGCTGCAGAGCACTTCGGCGTGTGTGGACATTCTTACCACCTATATTTCCAACTGGGCCGGCGGCTCTGAAGGCTCTGCAAAAACCGTCGAACTCCGCGCTCCGGCCCTCAAAGAGCCGGGTGCCACGGTTGCCCTGCCCAGCGACACCAACCTGTTTAACACCTTTGTCTACCCCGAACTCAGAATGTATTGCATCGAATGCCATGCTGATGGTGGCCAGACTCCCTACATTGCCAGCGCCGATGTCACCACGGCCTATGAACAGGCGAAAAGCCGTATTGATCCAATTAATCCCGGGGCATCCCGGCTGGTCGAGCGCCTGCGCTATGACTTCCACAACTGCTGGGATGACGATTGCGAGGCTTCCGCCGATTTGATGGAGCTGAAGATTCTGGAAATGGTCCAGAACCTGAGCGCCCAAGCCGTAGACCCGGCGATGGTTGCGAGCAAGGCACTCAACCTCGAGGCAGACGGCCTGCTCGCAAACTCCGGCGGCCGCTTTGAGGACAACGTGATTGCCCTCTACGAATTCAAGTTTGGCGAAGGCCAGACAGCCTTTGACACCAGCGGCGTATCGCCGGCGCTGGACCTGACCCTCAGCGGAAATGTCGACTGGGTTGGCGGCTGGGGCATCGACCTTGGCCCGGCCGGCGAAAACGAACAGGGCTTCATGGTCCCGGCCGGCAAGGCTCAGGGCAGTACCACGGCGAGTCGCAAGCTTCACACTTTGCTGACCGCCTCAGGTGAATACAGCATCGAAGCCTGGGTCGCCCCGGGAAATATTACCCAGGAAGATGCCCGTATCGTGACCTACTCGGGTTCATCCACCACGCGAAACGTTACCCTTAGCCAATCGCTCCAGCGTTACGAAGTACTGCATCGCAGCACCACCAGTGACGAAAATACGCCTTTCGCGACCCAGGACGCCGACATGCTTCTGCAGGCAACCCTGCAGCACGTTGTGGTGAACTACACCCCGGCAACCGGGCGTCAGATCTTCGTGAATGGCGTTCCAACCGGCGATGTTGATCCGGACGACGGTGGACTGTTGACAGAATGGGACGACAGCTTCGCTCTGGTGCTGGGCAACGAAACGGATGGCAATTCGCCCTGGCAGGGCGCGATCCGGATGGTTGCCATCCATAATCGTGCGCTGACACCGGAGCAGGTCCAGGCCAACTTCGAAGTCGGTGTTGGCCAGAAGTTCTACCTGTTGTTCGGCGTCTCTCACCTGATCGACGTGCCCGAGAGTTTCATTGTGTTCGAAGTCAGCCAGTTCGACAGTTACGCGTACCGGTTCACCAGTCCTTTCTTCATCAGCCTGGATGACACCGCCGAACCGTCAAACATTGCGCTTCGGGGCATGCGACTGGGCATCAATGGCAAAGAAGCGACGGTGGGACAGGCCTGGGCCAATCTCGACGTTGTCCTGGATGCTGACAGTTATGAGCCCGGCACCGGGCAACCGCTCTCTTCTTTGGGCACCATCATTGCGCTGGAAAACGGGCCCGGAAATGACGAGTTTTTCCTGACCTTCGACCAACTGGGAGGTAACAGCTTTGCCCGGTCAGAGCCGTCCCTGCCTCCGCAGCCGGAGCCTGCCAATCTCGAGCCGTCGTCGCGGATCGGTCTGAAAACCTTCGATGAGATCAACGAGTCCATGTCCCGGATGACAGGCGTTGCCACGACCAACCCCGCTGTATTCGCGACTTACACCACCGTCAAGCAGCAACTGCCAACGGTCGAAACCATCCAGGGTTTCCTGTCGTCCCACCAGATGGCGGTCACCCAGATGGCAATCCAGTATTGCGACACCCTGGTGTCCAACACCGGACTGCGGCAAGAGATGTTCCCCGGGTTCGATTTTGCAGCACCAGCCAGCAGCGCATTTGATGCCAGTGGCAAAAGCCTGATTACCGGGCCGCTGCTATCGCGCTTTGTGGGCAGCAATCTGGCCTCGCAACCAAGCGACAGTGAGATTCAGACAGAATTGGGCAAACTTATGGACAAGCTGACCCTCTGTGGTGCCGGATGTGAGCCTGACCGCACCGAAACCGTCGTCAAGGCAAGCTGTGCCGCCGTGCTTGGCAGCGCCACCACCCTGGTTCAGTAGAGGAAGCCGACCATGTTTATACGCAAATCCCGTAAAAAGCCCCTGGCCAACGGCAGCCCCCTGCTCCACGATGATCACGGTAGGCCAAAGACTCGCCGCGAGTTTATCGCCCAGGGGTTGATGGCCGGGTCCGCCACGGTTTTCGGTGCCTCGCTGTTCCGCCTGTTCGGGAACCCCAGGATGGCCTCTGCCGCGCTTTCACCCGACCTGGAAACGCTGAAGGCAAGCTGTGGCATTGCGGTTCAGGGCGCCGGCAAGATTCCGTTTATCTGCTTTGACCTGGCCGGTGGCGCCAACATTGCCGGCTCCAACGTGTTGATGGGTAAATCCGGTGGCCAGATGGACTTCCTGAGCACCGCCGGCTACAACAAGCTCGGACTGCCGGGTGACATGCTGCCCAACGATCCCGCCTTTGTGAATAACGAACTGGGTCTCGCATTCCACTCAGACAGCGGCTTTCTCCGGGGCATCCTGCAGAGCACCAGTGCGGGCACCCGTGCTGCAACCAATGGCGCCATCATTGCCGCCCGTTCCGAAAACGATACCGGCAATAACCCCCATAACCCGATGTACGGGATTCATCGGGCCGGCGCTGACGGTTCTCTGCTCTCCCTCGTAGGCTCCCAGAGCTCAGAATCCGGTGGTAACTCACTGGCGCCAATGAACCTGATCAATCCGGAGGTTCGCCCCACCAAGATTGACCGGCCGTCGGATGTCACTGGTCTGGTGGACGTGGGCGATCTTATCGGCATTCTGGATCAGTCGGATGCGGTGGCCGTAATGGAATCCATCCAGCGTATCAGCGACGCCAAGATGAACCAGATAAACACTGGCATTTCCACCAACGATGTGGTCAAGGACCTGGTCCGCTGCGGCTACATAAAAAGTGCCGACCTGGCGGACCGATTCGGAAATCCGGCAGAACTTGATCCGGAACTGGACCTTGAGATTGTTGGCCCCACTGGCATTTTTAGCCGGGATGAGTTCAACAACAATCGCGAGTTCCGCAAAACCGCGTCGGTGATGAAACTGGTGTTAAACGGCTACGCCGGCGCAGGCACGATCACCATGGGCGGCTATGACTACCACACTGGCGAGCGCGGCACCGGAGAACGCCGGGACGAACAGGCGGGGCGCTGCATGGGCGCCTGCCTGGAATACGCGGCAAGGGTAGGCATGCCACTGATGCTCTATGTGTTCAGTGACGGCTCGGTGTCCAGTAACGGACGGATTGACGATTCCATGGATGGCCGCGGCAAGGGCGAGTGGACCGGCGACAACCAGCAGACTGCCGCCTCCTTTTTCATGGTATATAACCCGGCCGGCCGGCCAATGGCCATCCGCAACCAGATCGGCTTCATGCGCTCGGATGCGTCTGTGGAAACCGCCTCCAGTCCGGCCGCAAACAACGTTAACCAGCTAGTGCAAACCGTGTTACTGAATTACATGGCGCTGCATGGCGAGCAAGCTGATTTCGGCACCCGCTTTACCGGCCATGGCCTGGGCAACAGCACCATGCAGGACAGCCTGATTGCCTTCTCCAATGTGGTGAACGGTATGATCGGGAACTGATCAGGCTCGCTCCACCCTTACTCAGGATCGGGTGGAACGAGCCCCTCAGAGACATGCATCATCCTCTGGTCGTCGATAACCACCACGTCGATCCCTGGCAGGCGTTCAATCATCTCCAGGCCTTTCTCCGGCCCCAACACAAACACGGCGGTTGATAGGCCGTCGGTGGTTAGCGCATTCTCCCCAATGATGGTGACACTCTGAACGCCCTGCACCGATTTACCGGTTGCCGGCGACAGTATGTGGTGAACGCGCGCTCCTGCCTCATCCACGAAAAAGCGCTCGTAATCTCCTGATGTGGACACGGCCACGTCCTGCAGTGGCAAAACCACGGCATTTCGGCCTTCGGAACGGGGATCCCGGATGCCCACGTACCAGGGCCGCCCCCGCTTGTCGCCCAGAAGCCGCATATCACCACCGGCACTGAGCCGGGCATGGCGGATCCCGTGGCTGACAAGATGCTCGATCCCGAGATCCACCGCATAGCCCTTGGCAATGCCGCCAAGATCCACCCGGATACCTGGCTGGCCATATTCGACAGTGCCGGCGGTCTCATCAAGGATCACGTCCCGGAAATTCACCCGGGACAGACCGGAGCGGATCTGTTCGTTGGTGGGTTTTTTCCCGGCCCTGAAGTCGTAAAGATAACCAACGGAACCAAACGTTATGTCAAACGCGCCGTCACTGAGAAGAGACACTTCCCGGGCCTTTTGCAGCACCTGAAACAGGCCCGCACTGACGGCAACCGGTCCGCTGGCCGCGCTGCGGTTGAGCCCGGAAACTTCCGAGTCATCACGGTAGCGGCTCATCTGCTCGTCTACCTGATGAAAAACCGCCAACACTTCTGTTCCAACCCGGTCCGCCAGCTCTTTATCGTCTGCCCAGAACTCCAGTTCGATGGGGGTCGTCATGGCGGTATCGGTGAATCTGTACCAGTCGGCGCTGGCGGTCAGAGGCAGGAGCATAAGTCCTGCCAGGACAAGCCGGCACCGGAATCCGGACTTCAGAAACGTGCGATTACCTCCTGTCACTACCTGCACCAGACGCTCTCCGCTCGTTGATGGCCTGACCGGCCGTTTCGAGAGAAGTGTATCCAGTCCCCGTTCGGAAACCAAATGACGGTTTTCAGGAAGTCAGGGGCGTTCACAGCCTCCGGAGGGGCCTCGCAATTTTGATATGTGTCACCAGCCTACAATTTGTTACCCAAAATTCCACTTTAGTCCCATTGTTGGCTCCATACTCTGCGCTGAAACTAGCTCTGCTTAACAAATAATCAAAGAATAACCGCAACCCGCGTCACCAGCGGCGCTGCAATTCCGGAGGCCAACCTGAATGAATATCAGAAAAGTACTCTTTTCTGCTTGCCTGCTATTGCTGGTGAGTACCACTGTCTATGCCGAGACCCTGAAAATCGGACTGAACTACCCGCAGACCGGCCGTTACAAGGACCAGGGGCTGCAACAGCGTCTTGGCGCCTTTCTGGCTGTTGACGAGATCAACAAGGCTGGCGGCGTCATGGGCCGCCAACTGGAGCTGGTGATCCGGAATACCCGGGGGGAGCCAGCCCGGGGTGCCCAAAACACTGCGGAATTGATTGACCGTGAGGGCGTCCAGATGGTGTTCGGCGGAGTCTCCAGCGCGGTAGCCATCGCCTCGGGCAAAGCGGCCCGTGACCGCAACCGGATCTACTTTGGCACCCTTACCTACTCAAACGCGACGACCGGCGCCGAAGGCCACTCACACATGTTCCGGGAGCCCTACAACGCCTGGATGACAGCCAGGGCGCTGAGCCAATACCTGAAAACCAACCACCACAGCGACGACTATTTCTACATCACCGCCGACTACACCTGGGGCTGGTCGGTGGAAGAATCGGTCCGGAAATTCTCTGGCACCGAAGACACCGAACGCCACAAGGGCGTCAAAACCCCGTTCCCCAGAGCCCTGACCACGGATTTCCGGGAAGCACTTGAGCAGGCAGAGGCAAGCAATGCCAAAGTCCTGATGATGGTCCTGTTCGGTGACGACATGGTGCGGGCTCTGAATGTCGCCTATGAGATGGGGCTCACCGAGAAAATGCAGATCGTTGTGCCCAACCTCACCCTGGGCATGGCAAGGCAGGTTGGCCCCACGATTATGGAAGGCATCGTAGGCGGCTCCCCCTGGGTCTGGAATGCACCCTACGAACTGAACTACCCCCGCGGCAAGGAATTTGTCGAAGCCTTTTCCAAGCGCTACGAGATGCGCCCGTCAACCGCGGCTGCCTCTGCCTACAGTATCGTCTATCAATACAAGGATGCCGTCGAGCGGGCAGGCACTACCGATACCAGCGCAATCATCAAGGCCCTTGAAGGACACAGGTACACCTTCCTGAAAGACGAACAGTACTGGCGGGAGTTTGACCACCAGAACGTCCAGACGGTGTATGTGGTCAAGGTAAAACCAAGAAACACCATCGTGGAGGACGAGTACAGTTCCGATTATTTCAGCATCATCGATTCCATGCCCGGCGATCAGGCGGCCCAGACAAGGGAAGAGTGGGAGGAACGCCGGCGGGAGGCTGGCAAGTCTTTAAACCTCTAGATCCGCAGTTAGGTTCAGTCAAAAGCCCCCGCCCGAGATGGCCGGGGCTTTTTTGAAGTTTCCCCAAGCGCTAGGTAGACTTTCGCTTCCGAACATAATAACAAGGCTCCCAGATGTCTCAGAAACGTCGTCTTGAACAGATCATGGAGATGATCCAGAAAACCGGATTCGTAACCACTGAACAGCTCGTCGAGAAATTCCGGGTAACGCCACAGACTATCCGGCGAGACCTCAACGAGCTGGCCGGACAAAACCGGCTAAGGCGGCATCACGGAGGTGCCGGCGTAGATTCAAGCACTGTGAACACCGCCTATCAGGATCGGAAGATCATGAACCTGGAAGCCAAGGAACGGATAGCTCAGGCACTTGTGGAACACATCCCTGACAACGCCTCCATGTTCATCAATATCGGCACTACAACCGAAACCATTGCGAGGGCATTGCTGCAGAAGCGGGGCCTCAGCATAGTCACCAACAATCTGCACGTTGCATCAATCCTGTCTGCCCGGGAAGACTTCCATATCATCATTGCCGGCGGCGAAGTCCGGAACCGTGACGGTGGCATCGTTGGTGAGGCAGCCGTGGACTTCATTAGCCAGTTCAAGATGGATTTCGGGATCATCGGCATCAGCGGCATTCATAACGACGGCTCCCTTCTGGATTTCGACTATCGGGAAGTTCGGGTTGCCCAGTCAATCATTGTCAACTCTGCTGAAGTTCTGCTGGCGGCGGACCACTCCAAGTTTGGTCGCAACGCTATGGTTCGCCTTGGGAGCATTGAGCAGGCAGATCATGTCTTTACTGATGCGCCTCCACCCGGGCCGATTCGGAAGCTACTCAAGGCGAACGGTGTGGAACTTCACATTATCGACAAGTAAGTTCGAATTTGTTGGATATTTTCCTTTACGAACACTCCGCCCTTACCCATAATTCCAACTGTTTATTAACATTCGTCTTGGGATATTGAAAAGTGGCACACGGTCAGGATCTGTTCGACGTACTGGTGGTTGGAGGCGGAGTAAATGGCACCGGCATTGCTCTCGATGCGGCTGGCAGAGGTCTTGGAGTACTGCTCTGCGAGATGGATGATCTCGCATCCGCAACCTCCTCCAGCAGCAGCAAACTGATTCACGGCGGCCTGCGATATCTTGAACATTATGAGTTCCGCCTGGTTCGCGAAGCTCTTGCCGAACGTGAAGCTCTCCTGCGAAACGCACCCCACATCATGTGGCCGATGCGGTTCAGGCTTCCACATCGTTCTCATCTTAGGCCGGCCTGGATGATTCGTACCGGACTGTTCCTTTACGATCATCTCGCCAAACGGGAAATCCTGCCCGGCTCCCGGTCAATTTCTTTCGGTGAAGACTCCCCTCTCAAACCCGAGATTACCAGGGGCTTTGAATACTCTGACGGCTGGGTGGACGACGCCCGGCTGGTGGTTCTGACGGCAAAGAAGGCAGAAGAAAAGGGTGCACAAATTCTGACACGGACAAAATGTGTCAAGGCAGAGCGCGGTCAGGATCGATGGACTGCCACCCTTAAGAACATGCTTTCCGGCGCTGAATCCACCGTCTCTGCAAAAGTCATTGTGAATGCCTCTGGCCCCTGGGTAAGCAAACTGTTTGACGAGACTCTTTCCATGCCAGCGCCGAAAACCATTCGCATGGTCAAGGGTAGTCATATCGTGGTGCCGCGGCTCAACAAGGGCACCGAAGCCTACATTCTTCAGAACGAAGACGAGCGCATTGTCTTCGTGATTCCCTACGAAGACGAGTTCTCCCTGGTGGGCACCACCGACGTGGATTATCAAGGGGATCCGAAAAAAGCAAAAATCTCACCGGAAGAAACCGACTACCTGCTGAGCATAGTGAACTCCCACTTCAAGCGCCAGCTTGAACCGGCGGATGTAGTCTGGTCCTATTCAGGGGTTCGTCCGCTGATGGACGGTGAGACGGAAAACGCGCAGAAAGCGTCCCGGGACTACTCCTTTGAAGTCAGCAGCGAGAAGAACAAGGCGCCCATTATTTCTGTGTTCGGCGGCAAGATTACAACCTATCGAAAGCTTGCCGAGGCGGCAACCGACAAGCTGTGCCAGTTCTTCCCCGAAGCAGGGGGCCGATGGACCAAAACAGCGGTGCTGCCCGGTGGCGATTTCGACAACCATGCATCACTTGAGCAGAAGCTCAGTCACGACTGCCCATGGCTCTCCGAGAAGGTCGTCAGCCGTTATGTTCGCACTTACGGTATGACCTCCTATGACATCCTCAAGGATTGCGGATCGATGGAAGACCTGGGGTTTCATTTCGCAGGCACGCTGTATGAAAGGGAAGTGCTTCACTTGATGAAAAATGAGTGGGCATTGGCCTCTGAAGACATTCTCTGGCGCCGGACCAAGCAAGGTCTCTATGCAACAGGCAGCGACGTTGAGGTCCTGGACCGGTTTCTCATGGACACCGCAATCCCAGAAACTCGCAAGACCGCTCTCCATCACAGCGCCTGACGTTCCATCAGGCATCTTTGCTCCGGCCGGAGCTTTTTGTGCTCAGGTCCGGCCTCAGCAACCGGACAACCCGATCCTGAAGTTCAGGCACAACCTCTCCTTCGAACCACGGGTTACGGCGGAGCCAGAGATTGTTCCGGGGACTGGGATGAGGCATGGGCAGAACCTCCGGCCAATAGTCCCGCCAGTGCCGGACATTGGCCGTTACGGATTTCCGGCTGTTGGCCAGATGCCAGGCATGGGCGTATTGGCCGATGACCAGAGTCAACCCGATGTCCGGCAGACGGTCCAGAAGAGCCTCACGCCAGGCGGGCGCGCATTCAGGCCGCGGGGGAAGGTCCCCGGACTTGCCGGTTCCCGGATAGCAGAAGCCCATGGGCAGGATTGCGAGCTTCTGCTCGTCGTAGAAGGTGTCCCGGGTAATACCCATCCATTGCCGCAGCCGATCCCCGCTGGGGTCGTTGAACGGCAGCCCGGTTTCGTGAACGCGCCGCCCTGGCGCCTGACCGACCACCAGAATACGGGCAGATTCGGCAATCTGAATCACCGGCCTCGGTTCATGGGGCAAAGCGTCCGCGCAGAGGGTGCAGGCCCGCACACGGCGGACGAGATTCTCAAAGGAAAGTTGCGAGAGATTATCGCTCATGGAGACCCCGTCATCAGGACAGTCACATAAACCGATGTTTCCGGGGGACAATAAGGCCACAGGCCCCATGCAACAAGTACCGAAAAACCACCATGAATGCTGCAGACCGCCAGTACCGTTACGATCAGAGCCAAATGACAGGTTACCCCTGAGTCAGCCCCGGTAATCGTAATCCGCCGTCATACCTCCGGATTACCCAGTGCCTCGGCGGCTCCCAACAGCCCCGTGTATGGCTCGGTGACTACGTAAACCGGCGTGAATTCCAGCAGCGGCCGCATCCTGCCCTTGTCCTCAAAGCCGTTGCGGAAGGGACTTTCCAGGAAAAAATCCAGGAAACGGGGCAGGATACCACCACAGAGGAAGACACCGCCGGTGCTTCCAAGTGTCAACACAGCATTGCCGGCAACCCGGCCCAGCAATTCGCAGAAATGCCGCAGGGTGTGGCACGCCAGGGCATCCGTGTTGTTCAGGGCCGCCGACGTGATTTTCTCCGGTGCATCCAGCGGCGCAGGCACACCCTGTATTTCAGCATGGGCCTGATACAGATTCAGCAGGCCCTGACCGCACAGAATCCGCTCTACCGAAACCCGCCCGAAGCGGGCCTTCAGGATACGCAGAACCGCCATCTCGGTATCGTCCGTCGGCGCAAAGTCCACGTGCCCACCTTCTGTCATCAACGGCACCCAACCCTGCCTGATCGGCACCAGCCCGGAAACCCCGAGCCCGGTTCCCGGCCCCATAACGAGCCTGGGGCGACGGCTGTCACCCGGGCCGCCACAAACATGAACCAGTTGGCCATCCGCAACATGGGGAACGCCAAGCGCCATGGCGGTAAAATCGTTCATCACCTTGAAGGCTGACCAGCCAAACTGTTGCCGGACTTCTTCAGTATCAAAACGCCAGTGATTGTTGGTCATCCGCACCTGGGTTCCGCGCATCGGCGAGGCAACGGCCAGACAGGCCTCACCGACTCCGGCAACCCCGACCCGGGCCAGGTAATCCCGTACCGCGCCATCAAGGTTGTTGTAATCACCGCAGGACAGGACTTTGATCGCGTGCGGCCGGACACTGCCCCGCTCCACCAGGGCCAAGCGCGCATTGGTGCCACCAATATCACCAACCAGTGAATACTGTGTTGCTGTCATGCCTCGGGATTCCAAAAAAAGCTGGCCCCTTCCTCGGGATTGCCGGCGGCGCGACGCATCCAGCCAAACAACTCCCGACCATAGCCATGATGATACCCGGTCAGGTCCGCTTTTTCAGATTCCCGGCCGGCGAACTCCTGCTCATCCACGCGGATGGCAAGAACACCTTTTTCGGCATCCATGCAGACCAGATCACCATTTTTAACCTTGGCCAGGGGCCCGCCATCCAGGGCCTCGGGGTAGACATGGATCGCCGCAGGCACCTTGCCAGAAGCGCCAGACATCCGGCCGTCGGTCACCAGGCCCACCTTGAACCCACGGTCCTGCAACACTCCAAGATAAGGCGTGAGTTTGTGCAGCTCCGGCATACCATTACTCCTCGGCCCCTGGAAACGAACAATTACTATGCAATCCCGGTCCAGATCGCCGGACTCAAACGCCGCCTTGAGTTCGTTCTGATCGTTGAAGACCACCGCTGGCGCTTCCACCTTCCGGTGTTCGGGGGCAACGGCAGACACCTTGATGACGCCACGGCCGAGGTTGCCATCGAGCACCCGCAAGCCGCCATCCGGTGCAAAAGGCTCTGCCACCGTACTGAGCACATCCGGGCGCAGACTTTTTTCCGGTGCCGGCTTCCAGAGCAGTTTGTCATCCGCCAGCTCCGGCATTTCGGTGTAGCGCTCCAGTCCATAACCGACCACTGTGTTCACATCATTATGAAGGTAGCCACCGCTCAGCAGCTCACTGATCAGGAAGGGGGTTCCGCCGGCTTCGTGGAACGCATTCACATCTTCCTGCCCATTGGGATAAATCCGGGTCATGGAGGGCACTACCGAAGAAAGCTCGGCGTAATCGTTCCAGTCGATGATGATACCCGCCGCCCGGGCAATCGCAATCCAGTGGATGGTGTGATTGGTGGAGCCACCGGTGACCAGCAGCGCCACCAGGGCATTAACGATGCTCCTCTCATCCACCATGTCGCCCAGACCGAGTTCGCCACCGTGAGGCTTCGACAGCTTGATAACCTGCTCGGTCGCGGCCCGTGTGAGCTGCTCGCGCAGCGGCGTATCAGGATTCACAAACGCCGCCCCGGGCAAGTGCAGGCCCATCACTTCCACCAACAGCTGATTGCTGTTGGCGGTGCCGTAAAACGTACAGGTGCCCGGACGGTGATAGGACTTGCTTTCCGCCTCAAGCAATTCTTCCTTGCCAACCTTGCCTTCTGCGTAGAGCTGACGGATACGCTGCTTCTCCTTGTTCGGCAGTCCCGAGGGCATGGGGCCTGCCGGAACCAGGATGGTGGGGAGGTAACCGAAGCTGAGGGAGCCAATCAGAAGGCCCGGAACAATCTTGTCGCAGATCCCCAGAAGCAGAGTGGCATCGAACATGTTGTGACTCAGGGCCACGGCGGTACTCATGGCGATGGTGTCGCGGGAAAACAGGCTCAGCTCCATGCCGGGCTGACCCTGGGTCACGCCATCACACATGGCGGGAGTGCCACCGGCAACCTGGGCCACGGACCCCATTCCCCGGGCTGCCTCCCTGATCAGATCCGGGAACCTTTCATAGGGTTGGTGGGCCGAAAGCATATCGTTGTAGGCCGTTACCATGGCCACGTTGGCCTTGTTCATGAGCTTCAGTGTGTCTTTATCGCCCTGGTTACAAGCCGCAAAACCGTGGGCCAGATTGCCGCAGGAGAGGGAACTCCGGTGCGGGGATTGGGTTTTGAGAGCAGTCATCCGGCTGAGGTAGTCCTGCCGGCTGGCGCGACTGCGCTCGATAATTCTCTGGGTAACCTTGTCGACGGTCGGGTGCATGGTGAGCTCCATTGCGTACTTTTAGAGTGTTCGTTTATAGACGTAATGTTACTTTCTTTTTTTGGCATTTCCACCTTTAAAACGTTCATTGTTTCTTTTTTTATTGTTATATTTACTACATCAAAGAGATTGAACGAACAAAAAACGACCACCTAAGGAGTCAGACGATGACGATCCGTATCGCAATCAACGGTTTTGGCCGCATCGGTCGCAATGTTCTCAGAGCATTGCATGAAAATAACTACCGGAACCAACTGCAGGTTGTTGCCATCAACGACCTGGGCGACGCCGAGACCAACGCCCATTTGCTCAAGTATGACAGTGTTCACGGCCGGTTTAATGCCGACATCAGCCACGATGCCGAATCCCTGACCGTGAACGGCGACCGGATTGCCATCACCGCACTGCGCAACCCGGAAGAACTGCCCTGGCAAGATCACCGTGTTGATGTTGTCTTCGAATGTACCGGCCTTTTCACCAAACGGGACAAAGCCGCGGCACATCTGAACGCCGGCGCCCGCAAAGTCATCATATCGGCGCCAAGCCCGGATGCGGATGCCATGATGGTGTACGGCGTCAATCACGAAACGCTGACCGCCGAACACGACATCATTTCCAACGCATCCTGCACCACGAACTGCCTGGCACCCGTTGTTGAAGCCCTTCACAAGACCGTTGGCATTGAGAGTGGCCTGATGACAACCATCCACTCCTATACCAACGACCAGAAACTGAGCGACGTCTACCATTCCGATCTATACCGGGCACGCTCCGCCACCCAGTCCATGATCCCGACCAAGACCGGCGCCGCTGCCGCCATTGGCAAGGTCATTCCGGCACTCAACGGCAAACTGGATGGCCTGGCCGTTCGGGTTCCCACCATCAATGTATCGCTGGTGGATTTTGGCTTCATCGCCAGCCGGGAAACAACGGCGGAAGAAGTGAATGAAGCGGTAAAAGCGGCCGCCGAGAACAATCCCGTTCTGGGCTATAGTGTCGAGAAACTGGTCAGCGTAGACTTCAATCATAGCGCCCTTTCCAGCATCTACGATGCCAACCACACCCGGGTTCTGGGTCGTCACGTAAAAGTCATGGCCTGGTACGACAATGAATGGGGTTTCTCGAATCGTATGCTGGATAATGCCATTGCCCTGATCAAGGCCAGCCAATAACGCTGGCCGCCCGGGTTCATTCCGCCACTCTGCTCGAGACCATTTTGAAGAACCAAAGGACACCCACCATGCTCAGGCGTACCAAGATTGTCGCCACTCTCGGCCCCGCCACCGACTCCCCGGAATCCCTTGCTGCCATCATCAGCGCCGGTGTGGACGTTACCCGACTGAACTTCTCCCACGGCAGCGCCGAGGAGCACATCGGCCGCGCCCGCCGCGTTCGTGAAACTGCTGCAGCGCAAGGGCGGTTTGTCGCTCTCCTGGCCGATTTGCAGGGCCCGAAACTCCGTATTGCCCGTTTTACAGAAAACAAGGTTACGCTGAAAGCCGGCCAGACCTTCATCCTGGACGCCACCATGGACAAGGAAGCCGGCACCGAGGAAAGAGTCGGGATCGATTACGAGCAGCTGATCCGGGACGTTGAGCCCGGCGATATTCTGGTCCTTGATGATGGCCGTATCGAAATGGAAGTTCAGTCAGTGGCTGAGCACAGCATCACCTCAACGGTACTGATCGGCGGCCCCCTTTCCAACAACAAGGGCCTGAACAAGCGTGGCGGCGGGCTTTCTGCCGAGGCGCTCACCGAGAAAGACAAACAGGACATCGTTACCGCAGCCAGGCTGGGCGCCGATTACGTTGCCGTATCCTTTGTCCGGACGGCGGAGGACATGCACATTGCCCGCCGCCTGCTCCGGGACGCAGGCTCCGATGCGTGCCTCGTTGCCAAGATCGAGCGTGCCGAGCTTGCCGACGATGTGGAGGCACTGGATGCGGTTATCGTCGCTTCCGACGCGGTGATGGTTGCCCGCGGCGACCTGGCCGTTGAGATCGGCGATGCCCAGTTGGTAGGTGTCCAGAAACACATCATCTCCCGGGCCCGGGTCCTTAATCGTGCGGTGATCACGGCCACCCAGATGATGGAATCCATGATCACCAGCCCAATGCCTACTCGGGCGGAAGTATCCGATGTCGCCAACGCAGTGATGGACTACACCGACGCGGTCATGCTCTCCGCAGAGACGGCGGTTGGCGATTACCCGAAAGAAGCGGTGGAAGCCATGGTGCGCATCTGCCTGGGCGCGGAGAAGCATCCCTCCATGCACCAGTCCAAACACCGTATTCATGAGAGCATGGCGGAAGTTGACGAGGCCATCGCCCTGTCCGCCATGTACGCCGCAAACCACCTGGAGGGTGTCTCGGCCATCATCTGTATGACCGAAACCGGCGCCACGCCAAGGTTGATGTCGCGCATCAAGTCCAGCCTGCCGATCTTTGCCTTCTCGCGTCATCACTCAACCCAGCATCGGGTTGTCATGTTCCGGGGCGTTCAGACGATTCCGTTTGATTCCGCAAGGTTCCCGAATGAGCGGACCAATGCTCTGGCGGTGTCTGAACTGATTAACCGTGGGGCGGTCAAGGATGGTGATCTGGTGGTCATTACCAAGGGTGATTATGTGAATGCCCAGGGCGGGACCAATACCATGAAGATTGTTCGGGTTGGTTCTGATATTCGCTGACTTTCCTATTCCTGACGCATCTCGGCCGGCTTACCCATAAGGATAATCCGGCAGATTACATCAGAGATCAGCCAGGCTACCCCGCGCAATTTCGGTGATCTGAAACCAATCCTTGGCCGCCACCACATCCTCAGGCGTCAGCCAGGAGCCGCCGACGGTCTGGACGTTGTCGAGGGCCAGATAGTCAGCTGCGGTGTTACGGCGGATGCCTCCGGTGGGGCAGAAGGAGACGTCCGGGAAGGGGCCACTGAAGGCTTTGAGGGCCGGGATGCCACCGGCGACTTCGGCCGGGAAAAATTTGAATTCGCGGTAGCCCAGATTATAGCCGACCATCAGTTCGGAGATGGTGGCAATGCCGGGCAACAGCGGCGCTTCGGAGGTTACGCCGAATTCGAGGATGGCCTCGGTCACGCCCGGGGTAATCACGAACTGAGCGCCTGCGGCCTCCACCTGACGGTAGTGGGCGATGCTGGTGACCGTGCCCGCGCCTACCCAGGCTTCCGGGATGGCCTTTCGGACTTTTTCGATGGCCTTTACGCCATGTTCGGTGCGCAGGGTGATTTCCAAAACGTTTATGCCGCCATTAACCAACGCCTGGCACAGGGGCACGGCGTCGTCAGGATCGTTAATGGTGATTACCGGCACCAGGGGTGAGGAGCTCAGCACTGCCCTGACGCGCTCGCGATGGTAGTCGGATAGTTGATTCATGGTTTTCTCCATAACAAAGATCGGGGCTTTTTCATGGGCTCCAGAACACCTGCAAACCAGGCTTGAGGAAGGCGCGGATGGGCATTTCCAGAACCTTGCCCGGATCGGACATTGCCTGTTCCAGAATCGCCAGTTTGTCCTCGCCTCTGAGATGCAATGCAGTGAAGCGGGCATCTCTCAGGGGTGGCCAGGTCAGGGTGATGCGCTTCTGGGGTTGCGACGCCGGCGTTGTGGCGGCAACGATGTCCTGGCATTCAGGATCCATGGCGTACGCCAGCTCCGGTGCGTCCGGGAACAGGGAGGCGGTGTGGCCGTCGTTACCCATGCCCAGAATCAGCACGTCCAGTGGCAGGACCAGGCCCGCCAGCTCCGCTTTCACTGCGTCCAGCCCCTCTGCGGGCGTGGCGCCAGGCTGTTTGAGGGACAGGTATCGGGCCGATGCGGCATGGTTCTGCAGCAGGTTGTCCCTCACCAGGCGGGTGTTGCTCACAGGGTTGTCTTCGTCTACCCAGCGCTCGTCCGCCAGTAGAACATCCACCTTGCCCCAGTCCAGCGGCTTGCCGGAAAGCGCCTTGAAAAACGGCAGTGGCGTGGAGCCACCGGAAACCACCAGGCTTGCCCTGGGGACCTCTTTCAGGCGGGCAACCAGAAACTCTGCAACAGCGTCGGCAAGATTCAGGGCCACGTCATCCGGGGTTTTCCCAAACCGGGCCTGGATGCCTTCAGGAAACTGCAGATCAGACGTCTTCATACCAGCTCCTTCCATCCCGGGTGATCATGGCGATGGACGCAACAGGCCCCCAGGTTCCGGCGGCGTAACGCTTGGGCGGCTCGCCACAGTCTCTCCAGTTCTGAATGATCTGATCCACCCAACGCCAGGCGAATTCCACTTCGTCCCGGCGTACAAACAGGTACTGATTGCCCTTCATGACCTCCCAAAGCAGACGCTCGTAGGCGTCAGGAATACGGTCCGTATCGAAAGTTTCAGAGAAGGTCAGCTCAAGCGGACCCTGGCGCAGACGCATCCCCTTGTCCAATCCGTGGTCCTTGGTGAGAATCTTCAGGGACATGCCCTCATCCGGCTGCAGTCGGATGATTAGCTTGTTGTTGGCCAAATGCTTCTGGTCCGGGTCAAAGATGTAGTGCGGCGCCGGCTTGAAGTGGATGATGATTTGCGACAGTTTCTCAGGCAGGCGCTTGCCGGTCCGGATATAGAAGGGAACGCCGGACCAGCGCCAGTTATCAATCTCGACTTTCAAAGCCACAAAGGTTTCCGTCGCGCTGCCCTTGTTGGCGCCCTCTTCTTCCAGGTACCCCGGAACGGGCTTGCCGTTACTGGTGCCGGCGGTGTACTGACCACGAACCACGTAGCTGTCCATCATGTCCGGCGTAATCTGCTTCAACGCCTTAAGCACCTTTACTTTTTCATCCCGGATGCTGTGCGCCGAAAGATCCGACGGCGGGTCCATGGCAATCAGGCACAGCAACTGCAGCAGGTGATTCTGGATCATGTCGCGAATCTGGCCGGCCTTGTCGAAATAACCCCAGCGACCCTCAATGCCAACGCTCTCCGCCACCGTGATCTCTACGTGGGATATGTGATTTTGATCCCACTGAGAGGCAAACAGGTTGTTGGCAAAGCGCAGCGCGATAAGATTCTGGACGGTTTCCTTACCCAGATAATGGTCAATCCGGAACAGCTGATTCTCTTTGAAGACCTCACCCAGCTCATTGTTGATAACCTTTGATGACTCAAGGTCGTGTCCGATCGGCTTCTCGACCACCACCCGGGTCTTCTCGGTGCCGCAGTTGGCCGACCGAAGGTTCCTGGCGATTACGCCATACATGGAGGGCGGAGTTGCCATATAAACGATGAGCTCGTTGCGGGCATCATCACGCCACTGGTTAAGCAAGTGGAACCCTTCGGGCTCATTAAAATCCAGAACCTGATAATCGACACGCTGCAGAAAGGCTTCCGCCAGGGCCGGATCAAATTCTTGCGGCTTTACATGCTGCTTGAGCTTCTCGAACAGCTGCTGGCGCACGGTTTCGGTATCGGCGTCAGTGCGCGCAATCGCCAGCACCCGACTGCCTTCCGCCAGCAGGCTTGTGCGCTCCAGCTGGTAAAGGGCCGGGAACAGTTTACGCTGGGCGAGGTCACCCAGGGCTCCGAATAGCATCAGGTCACAACGGGTGTTGATCTTGTTGACCATTGGTTCCTTCTCTCTGGTGGGCAGTCGGCGGCCAGGACCCAACGACAAACCATAATGTAGTAATGTTAAACAAATAATGACATTAAAAACGGATTTTTCCAAGAAAAAACTGTAAATAATGATATTTTTACTACCCAAAAAATGATAAAAAAACGGTATAATCAGCGCGTTTTTACAATACGACCCGACCGCCCATGATTCAGGGAGTACCATTGATGGCCGCGAACCAGGCGCACCGAGACGACAACCTGCTTGAGGACATCCAGTCCAGGCTGGATGTCCTTAACAAATCCGAACGGAAAGTGGCCGAAGCCATTCTCCGCGATCCAAGCGCGGCTACCCGATACAGCATAGCCGCCCTGGCCAGGGCGGCGGATGTCAGCGAACCCACAGTCAACCGATTCTGCCGGGGCTTTTCAGCCACGGGCTTCCCGGATTTCAAGATCCGGCTAGCCCAGAGCATTGCCACCGGCACCCCTTACATCGGCCAGAATATCGAGCCCGATGACACCGTTGCCGAATTCGCCGACAAAATCATGCTCAGCACCATTGCCAGCCTGGACAAGGCCCGGCAGGCGCTGGACCCGAAAGCACTGGCCACCGCCATTGACTACCTGATCCAGGCCAAACAGATCAATTTCTTCGGCATGGGCGGCTCCGCCTCGGTTGCACTTGACGCCCAGCACAAGTTTTTCCGTTTCAATATCCCGGTCATGTCCTACGACGATGCCCTGATGCAGCGAATGGTTGCCGCAGGCTCCAGCGTCGGTGATGTGATCGTGCTGATTTCCTACACCGGCCGGACCCGGGAAACCGTGGACATTGCCCAGTTGGCGCGCGCCAACGGCGCCACCGTGATCGGCATCACAAACCCGGACTCGCCCCTGGCGGAAACCTGCACGGTGGTATTGGGCGTTACCGCGCCAGAAGACACCGAGGTCTACATGCCGATGTCGTCACGCATTATTCACCTGACCGTCATCGACATTCTGGCAACCGGTGTAACCCTCAAGCGCGGCGCGGATTTCCTCGGCCATCTCAAGAAAATCAAGGAAAGCCTCAAGCCCACCCGGTTCCCGCCAAACGAAACCTGACCACCGCCACAGAAAGAATAGCAAAACGATTAATAGAGCAGCTTATCTTCCTGCGCCTCACCCGCCCCTCCAAATCCGCAGCATAAGACCTTTACCCTGGCGCCACCGGCCAAGCGCCTCGGGTCTGCATGTTTATCGGGGTTGTTTATCGGGGTCAGATGAAAATGGGGTCAGATGAAAAGTTCATCTGACCCCATTTTCATCTGACCCCATGTTCACGTACTTCAGGCGGCAGCTTCAGGCGTCAACCCGAGAGAGACAGCAAAGTCTCGTCCTCGGCGGAACCAAACGGCAAGCAGATGATTTAGGTTTGGGCGGTTCTAAGACTATGGCTGATTCTTTATCGAAATACGGGTATTTCCATACGAGCGATAATGGTTTCTGCCTACACCCCGCAGAGCTTCTTCCTCGTAGACTAATAGTGAGCTTACACACAACCCGTCGTCCGAGGGGTGGGTTCGGTTGTTACTTGTTCGTTGGGACAAAGCTTCTGAAGAACGGACGTAGGGTCAAAAATAGAACGACTGGAGATCATATCCTATGAATATTGTTCCCGTAATTACTCTTTTTGGCGGCTTAGCGGCATTTTTCACATTGGCAGTCGCCCTCAGATTCGCAGCTGGTAAAACTCAGGTGTCCGACAAACAGACCGACAAACAACTCATCGGCTCGTAATTATTCGTTAGCCAGATGCACACCGGCTGCCTCCTTGACAGCCGGCTGTATGTAAATGAGCCGCTAAATAACTGAGTTATTGTTAGGCGAGTTTAGTGCTTTCTGTGGCCGTCCAGCAGGTTCCACCAACAGGTGACGTGGTCAAGCATTTTGTGACACCTCAGTTAAGTCAAATTATGCTTAACTGGGGTGTACAAAACAATTAGACCACTTCACCCATCCGAGGACGACCACCGGGTTACAGTGCGCTCCCCGCCGGATAGGGGGTCAAAAAAAGCCCAGGCAAATTATTACGCCGGGCCTTCTTTTACAGCCGCGCTATTACATCCGCAGGGTGTCGGGCGGCGTCCTTTTTCCTGGCGAAAATCAGGGGCGATCTACTTCGGCCTGATTTCTCAGGAACTGCTGATAGGCGGCATACTCCCGCTGCCCCTCTAGCGATGCCAGGAAATCGCGAAGCTGGTTCAGTTCCGTGCTGCCCTCGGCAACCTCGCCGTCTTTGACTGCCTCCAGGGCAACCACGGAGGCGGCATCCGCTGTCACTGTTTTGCCGTAGCGGGCTTCGCCTTGATCCGGACGTGGCAGCGAAAACGCTTGCTGTATCACAGCGGGGGCTGCCTCGGAGGAATTCCTGGCCAGGCTCTGGTAGCTGGCCCATTCGCCCACGCTCTCAAGGGACTCTCCCGCCTCAAGGCTCGCTATGATTGTTTCCGCCCTTTCAACAAGGGCTTCACGGGTCTTGCGTTGTTCCAGGGTCGCCCGGATGTTCTCGCGAACCTCTGCCAGAGGCAACTGCTCCGCCTCGTGGTATTTACGTACCCGTGCCACCACAGACACATTGTCGCCCACATCTATCAGCTCGGTATTGTAACCGGCCTCCAGCACGTCTTTGGAGAACAGCTGCCGAACCAGGCCGTCGTGATCAAATGGAGCCTGACCGCCTTCCCGGGAAATTCCCTTGGCTTCACGCACTTCCAGACCAAGCTCTTTCGCAGGTCCGGCCAGATCGTCTGCCGCATAGGCCGAATCCGCAAGCTGGGCCCGAACCTCGGCAAAACGCTCTCGCGCCTTGTCACGAGCCAGTTCCCGACGCAACTGATCATCAATCTCCGACAGCGGCGGTACTTCGGACCGCCGGATGTCCTCCAAACGAATCAGATGGACGCCGAATGACGTCCGTACCGGTCTGGAAATTTCACCTTCTTCAAGGGCAAACAGGGCTTCTTCAAAGGCTTTATCGTAGATACCCCGGCCAGCATAGCCAAGATCGCCGCCGTCTTGGGCCGAAATGGTATCAATGGAGTATTCCCTGGCCAGATCAGCAAACGATTCTCCGGCCTCCAGACGCTTCTGGATGGCTGTCATGGCCTGGTCGGCTTCGCTGCCCTCCTCGATCAGAATATGGGACGCACGGCGCTCCTCACTGGCCAGGCCGGCGGCACGCTGGTCATAATAAGCCTGGAGTTCCTCGTCGCTGACCTGAACATTCTCAGCCAGCGCTCCCAGCGAAAGCGTAATGTACGCCGCATCTACCCGTTCAGGCTGCTGGAACGCATCGGCGTTCTGCTGGTAGAACGCCTCAACATCAGCATCGGTCACTGCAACATTGCCTGCAATCGCGCTGGCAGGGATGTCTAGAACCCGAAAACTCCGGGTCTGATTCTGGATGCGTAACAGCTGGGCCGCATTCTCATCAGCAACAACAGCGCTCTGGATAATGCCGGCCCTGATCTGATTGAGAACATACTGCTTGCGCATTGCCTCACGGAATTCCGTGACACCCATCCCCATGTTGCGAACCGTGGCAACGAAGCGATCACGATTGAACTGGCCGTCTACCTGGAACTGGGGCATCCGGGTAATCAGCGCGTCAATGTCAGCGGCGTTAAGCGCAAGACCCTGAGCATTGGCATCCTGAATCAGAACCTGCTCCCTGATCAGGGATTCGAGAACGTCTTTACGAACCTGATCTTCGTTGAGTAAGGACGGATCGGGGGTTTCCATGGCTGACAGCCGGCGCTGACTTTCCATCTGAACCGCGCGGAGGAACTCCCGCTCAGTAATATCCTCGCCATTGACGGTTGCCACTTCAGGCTCACCAGAAAACCCGCCGATAATGGCGTCCATTCCCCAGATGGATAGCGACACGATCAGTAGGCCAATGATAATCTTGGCAATCGTGCCCTGGGCATTTTCCCGAATATCTTGAAGCATGTCTCTCCCGAATCCCTGTTCAAGGTCGTGCAGTGTGATTGGTTTCAGCGTGCTGTTAAGGGCCGGCTTAACGTAAAAAGGCGCACCCGGTTCGGAATGCGCCTTGAATTCTTCTTGGGTGGCTCCCTGTGACAGGAGCCACCGGAGAAAGAACCGTTACTTAACGGCGTCTTTCAGGGCCTTGCCTGCTTTGAACCCAGGCACTTTGGAGGCCGGAATCTTGATCTCGGCACCAGTCTGCGGGTTACGACCGGTACGGGCAGCACGCTCTTTAACGGAGAAGGTACCAAAACCGATCAGGGTTACCTGATCGCCTTTTTTCAGGGCACCGGTGATGGAACTGGTCATTGCATCCAGAGCACGGCCAGCGGCGGCTTTGGAGATATCTGAGGACTCTGCAATTGCATCGATAAGTTCGGACTTGTTCACACTAAACCCCTTCGATTTCAGGTTGAAGATGTTATAGGTTGGTTTGTTTTTTCTCGGGCGTTCTCGACTATCGCATAAGCGGTCAGAGAATTCCATTCTTCAGTTTTCTTATTCCCTGCGGCTTTAAACCGGCGTCTGGAATAGGCACTTACTGCGCGGGAGCCCTTGGTATTGGCTGCTTCACGGCGAAACAGTTATACCAACGGGCTCTCTGGCGTGTCAACAACTCATCAAGGCTTTAATGTGTATTTATGCGTTCTGACGCATCGCCTTCTTCATCACGCGGCTTACCTGAACCGGTTTCCGGCGACGAATCCTCGGCCCGGGGCTCCGGCGGATAAGCCAGTGCGATGTCCAGAACTTCATCAATCCACTTCACCGGGCGAATCTCCAGGGATTCCTTGATATTATCCGGTATCTCCTTGAGATCCCTGACATTCTCATCCGGGATAATAACGGTTTTGATACCGCCTCGGTGCGCTGCCAGCAGTTTTTCCTTGAGCCCGCCAATGGCCAGCACACGGCCTCTCAGGGTGATCTCGCCGGTCATCGCAACGTCGGCCCGAACCGGAATCTTGGTGAGTGCGGAAACCAGCGCTGTGCACATGCCAATACCGGCGCTCGGGCCGTCCTTGGGCGTTGCGCCCTCGGGAACATGGACGTGAAGGTCGTGCTTCTCATGGAAGTCATCAGCAATGCCAAGACCCGGTGCCCGGCTGCGAACCACCGTCAGCGCAGTCTGAATCGACTCCTGCATGACATCGCCGAGGGAGCCGGTTTTGACCACACGGCCCTTGCCCGGGGTGAGCGCGCACTCAATGTGCAGAAGCTCGCCGCCCACCTGGGTCCAGGCCAGACCGGTTACCTGGCCAATCTCGTTTTTTTCCTCCGCAAGACCGTATTTGAACTTCTTGACCCCTGAGTAGTCCTCAAGCATCTCTTGCGTGATCGTTACGGAGGCTTTGTCGCCACTCTCAACGTGCTCAACGTGGTCGCGTACCACCTTACGACAGATCTTGGCGATCTCGCGCTCAAGGCCACGAACGCCCGCTTCCCGAGTGTAGTAACGGATCAGGTCCCGAAGCGTTTCCTCCGGCAGCTTCAACTCTCCCTTACGCAGACCGTTGGCCTTGATCTGCTTGGGCAGCAGGTAACGCAGGGCAATGTTTACCTTCTCATCCTCGGTATAACCCGGAATACGGATAATCTCCATGCGGTCCAGCAAAGCCGGCGGAATGTCCATGGAGTTGGAGGTGCACACAAACATCACATCGGAAAGGTCGTAGTCCACTTCCAGGTAGTGATCGTTGAACGTGTGGTTCTGCTCCGGGTCAAGGACCTCAAGCAGAGCTGACGCCGGATCGCCGCGGTGGTCCATGCCCATCTTGTCGATTTCATCAAACAGGAACAGCGGGTTCTTCACTCCGACCTTGGACAGCTTCTGCAGGAGCTTGCCGGGCAGCGCACCAATGTAGGTTTTCCGGTGGCCACGGATCTCGGCTTCATCACGCACACCGCCCAACGCCATACGGGTGTACTTTCGGTTGGTGGCACGGGCGATGGACTGCCCCAGTGAGGTTTTACCGACACCGGGAGGGCCGACCAGACAAAGCACCGGGCCTTTCACTTTCTTCACACGACTCTGAACCGCCAGGTATTCCAGGATTCGCTTCTTCACTTCATCCAGACCGTAATGGTCCCTGTCCAGGATTTCACGGGCTTTCTCTATGTCATGACGAACACGGCTGCGTTTTTTCCAGGGCACCGCCAGCATCCAGTCAATGTAACCCCGGACCACGGTGGCTTCCGCAGACATGGGTGACATCATCTTCAGCTTGTTCAGTTCTGTTTCCGTTTTCTTGCGGGCTTCCTCCGGCAAACCGGCTTCCTCCAGCTTCTGCTCAAGCTCTTCGAAATCGTTGTTGCCCTCGCCCAGGTTACCCATTTCCTTCTGGATAGCCTTCATCTGTTCGTTCAGGTAGTACTCGCGCTGGCTGCGTTCCATCTGCTTTTTCACGCGGCCGCGAATGCGCTTCTCGACCTCAATCAGGTCGATCTCGCCATCAAGCTTGCCAAGTAACAGGTTAACGCGCTTACGGATATCCAGGGCTTCCAGAAGCTCCTGCTTTTCCGGGATGCGCATTTCCAGATGGGCGGCCATGGTATCGGACAGTCGCTCAAGCCCCTCAATCCCGGCCAGGGCATTGGACACTTCCGAGGGAATCTTTTTGGAAAGCTTCACGTACTTCTCGAACTCGTCCATCAAGGTCTTGATGAGCACCCCTTGCTCACGCTCCGGCAGACTCTCCTCGTCCATCAGAACGGCACTGCCGGAGAGGTACCCGCCTTCGGTAATGTCGCTGATGGTGGCGCGGGCGTTGCCTTCAACCAGAACCTTCACGGTGCCGTCCGGGAGCCTGAGCATCTGCAGAACGGTGGCCAGGGTGCCCATATCAAATACATCCCGGGGGCCCGGCTCATCCGTGGAAGCATCCTTCTGGGCAACCAGAAGAATTTCCTTACTGCCCTCCATTGCGGCTTCCAGAGCCTGGATGGATTTTTCTCGGCCCACAAACAGCGGGACCACCATGTGCGGAAACACCACTACGTCTCGAAGCGGGAGCAGCGGGTATTCGTGCACGGCATGTTCGGGTATCCGGGTCATAGGGAATCCTCTGACGATATTTCTTTCAGCATACCACCCTTGATTGGGGCGCCGACGTAAATTGCAATATTTTTACCGGAGGGAGAGCGGGGGAATGGCGTAACTAAAATGGGGTCAGATGAATGCTTTCACCTGACCCCGGTCTGACCTGGCTGCTCATCCGAGCGGGCTCAATCCTCGGGGACTGCCTTGGCGTGATCACTGCTGGCGTAGATCTTGAAGGGTTCGGAATCCCCGCTGATCACACTCTCGTCAATTACAACCTTGGTCACGTCATGCTCGGACGGAATCTGGTACATGGTATCCAGAAGCGTTGCTTCCATGATCGACCGCAATCCACGGGCACCGGTTTTCCGCACCATAGCCTTCTTGGCAACCGCCCGCAACGCATCGTCCCGGAAATCCAACTCGACGCCTTCCATATCAAACAGCTTCTGGTACTGCTTGGTCAGGGAGTTCTTGGGCTCGGTCAGGATCTGGATCAATGCTTCCTCATCAAGCTCGTTGAGGGTTGCAACCACCGGCAGACGGCCAATGAATTCGGGAATCAGGCCGTATTTCACCAGATCCTCAGTTTCCACGTCCTTGATGACGTCGCCCGTGTTCTTGGCATCATCCTGACTGGCGACCGATGCAGAGAAACCAATACTGTTCTTTTCAGTACGCTCGCGAATCACCTTGTCGAGGCCCGCAAAGGCGCCACCGCAGATAAACAGCATGTTGCCGGTATCGACCTGCAGGAATTCCTGCTGAGGATGTTTACGACCACCCTGTGGCGGAACCGACGCAACGGTGCCTTCGATCAGCTTCAGCAACGCCTGCTGCACACCTTCACCGGAAACATCCCGGGTAATGGAAGGGTTGTCTGACTTGCGTGAAATCTTGTCGATCTCGTCGATGTAGACAATACCGCGCTGGGCCTTGTCAACATCGTAGTCACATTTCTGCAGAAGCTTCTGGATGATGTTCTCGACATCCTCGCCCACATAACCTGCTTCCGTGAGTGTTGTGGCATCGGCAATGGTGAACGGGACATTCAGCATACGCGCAAGGGTTTCTGCCAACAGGGTCTTACCGCTACCCGTTGGACCAATCAGCAGTATATTGCTCTTGCCAAGCTCAACATCGCCCTTGCCCTCTCCGTAACGAAGACGTTTGTAGTGGTTGTAAACCGCAACCGACAGCACCACCTTGGCGCGATCCTGACCAATGACATACTCGTCGAGGGTAGTGCGGATTTCGGCCGGTGCAGGAAGGCGATCACTCGGCTCGTCCTGCGCATTTTCCTGGATTTCTTCCCGGATAATGTCATTGCACAGATCGACGCACTCGTCGCAGATGAATACCGAGGGCCCTGCAATGAGCTTACGGACTTCATGCTGGCTCTTTCCACAAAACGAGCAGTACAGCAACTTGCCGTTATCGTCGCCCCTGCCGTTTCTTTCATCTGCCATTGAAATACCTCTGATCTCGTTTTTTCGGCGTCAAAGTCTGATACGCCGGACAAGTATGATGCGATTATTTCCAGTATTATTTATTCGGTACGCGCTTATCAAGTATTGAATCAATCAACCCGTACTCTTTCGCCTGCGCCGGGTCCATGAAGTTATCACGGTCGGTGTCCTTGGCGATGGTCTCCATATCCTGCCCGGTATGGTGGGCCAGGATTGAATTCAGGGTGTGCCGGATCTTGAGGATCTCACGGGTGTGGATCTCGATATCCGTTGCCTGGCCCTGATAACCGCCCAGTGGCTGGTGGATCATCACCCGGGAGTTGGGCAGGCAGGCACGTTTGCCGGCAGCGCCGCCGGCGAGCAGGAAGGCGCCCATGCTGGCCGCCTGGCCGACGCACAGAGTGGCGACATCCGGCTTGATGAACTGCATGGTGTCGTAGATAGACATCCCGGCGGTCACAGAACCACCCGGGCTGTTGATATAAAGGTGGATGTCCTTGTCCGGGTTTTCCGATTCCAGGAACAGGAGCTGGGCCACAATCAGGTTCGCCATGTGGTCCTCTACCGGCCCCACCATGAAGATCACCCGCTCTTTGAGCAGACGGGAATAAATATCGAAAGACCGCTCACCGCGAGCTGTCTGCTCGATAACAATCGGTACCAGTCCGGAACTGGTCACCATCGCGGGGCCATCAATTGGTTTCTGCGTCATGATGCGACTGGACTCCTTGAGAACAATAGGTCGTGGACTCATGCCACGGCGGTTTCAGTAATGTTGCACCCCATACTTTGCCAGCAGCAGCCCCAGATGAAAACAGCCGGGCATGCCGGCTGTTTTGGGGGGTCGGCCAACAGACCGGAACCAATCCGGCCCCGGGCAAATCAGCGCTGGGGCTGACCAGCCTGCACGGCCTCTTCGTACTTGACCTTCTTTTCTTTAACGTCGGCCTGCTCAAGCACGTGATCAACAACCGCATCTTCCAGTACGGAGGACTCGACCTGGGCCTTCTGCTCCGGATTACTGCTGAAATGTGCAACAACCTCTTCAGGCTGTTCATACGTAGACGCGATCTCCTGGATCTTTTCGTCTACCTTGGCAGGGTCCGCCTTCAGGTCATTCTTCTTGACCACTTCCTGGAACAGGAGGCCGGTTTTCACGCGGCGCTCAGCCTGCTCCTGGAAAATCTCCTTCGGCAGTTGCTGGAAATCAACCTGGCCTCCGAAACGCTGAACCGCGTCCTGGCGCAGACGATCAATCTCCTGATCCACCAGCGCAGCCGGGATGTCCAGGTCGGTGGTTTCAAGCAGTCCGTCAACAACATCGTTCTTGACCTTGTTCGCAACTGCCTGCTTCAGCTCCCGCTCCATGTTCTTTCTGACTTCTTCACGAAATGCCGCTTCATCTTCGGCATCAATACCGAATTTCTTGAAGAACTCGGTATCCAGTTCCGGCAGTTGCGGCTCTTCGACCTTGTGAATCCTGATCTCGAACCTGGCCGGCTTACCCGCCAGATCCTCGTTGTGGTAGTCCTCCGGGAAGGTAACCTCAATCTCCATGTCTTCGCCGGCCTTACCGCCTACGATGGCCTTCTCGAAGCCAGGGATCATCTGACCGGAACCCAGAGTCAGGCGATGGCCTTCGGCCGCGCCACCCTCAAACTCCTCACCGTCGATGAAACCTTTGAAATCGATGGTCAGAACATCCTTGTCCCTGGACTTGCGACCAACCTCCTCCATGGTGGCCTGCTGGCGACGCAGGTTGCCGATCATGTTGTCGACGTCTATGTCGGTGATTTCAGAGGTCAGTTTTTCTACAGAAATCTTGCTCAGATCGCCCAACTCGATTTCCGGAAGCACCTCGAAAATGGCTACGAACTCAAGGTCCTTGCCTTCCTCCATGGTCTTCGGCTCAAACTTCGGCCAGCCTGCCGGATTAATATCCTGCTCCTGCAATGCCTTGATGTAGTTGTCGCGCATTACCTCGCCGACAATTTCCTGGCGGACGCTGTCACCGAAACGACGCTTGACCACACTCATGGGCACCTTACCCGGACGGAAACCATTAAGGCGCAGGGTACGCGCGGTTTCCTGCAGCCGTTTCTGGACCGCCTGGTCGATTTCCTGGGCGGGCACACCAATCGTCATGCGACGCTCGATGTTGGAGGTCGTTTCAACAGACACTTGCATGGAAGATCCTCAAATTACAGGTTCGGTATATGAATGAAATTAAACCTAAAAGTCCGGTTTCGGGGAATCCCCGCAAAAGGACCGAAAATTAAAAGCCGATAGTTTATCATGCTTTGCCCCGCCGAGAGAATCACCTGGCAGGGCACTTTGAATCGCACCCCCGATAAGACCGGCGAAACCACCAGAAACCAGAACTGGGACAAAACCGGAAAAGAAAGGCGAAACGAGAAAAGAAAGAAATGGTGCGCGAGGAGAGACTCGAACTCTCACGGGTTGCCCCACTGGAACCTAAATCCAGCGCGTCTACCAGTTCCGCCACTCGCGCACAACGGGATGAGAAATAACCGATGGCAAGACCGCCATCAATACATTCACCAAACGCGGAATCAAACCTGAAAGAAAAGTGGGGTGGACGAAGGGGATCGAACCCTCGACCGCAGGAGTCACAATCCTGAGCTCTACCAACTGAGCTACGTCCACCACATCGGGACATACCTTTCGGTATTCTCTGTTTGACGACCGAATCGTCAAGGTTTCAACTTTGCCGGTTACGGTCGCTCCGGCGCAGACCAAGCCGACGACTTGATGGCGCGCCCGGCAGGACTCGAACCTGCGA